>Ga0209711_10000324_pt1 | contig 48968 bp, 40 predicted proteins | sample ArcticOcean_MG_C_7_FD_187441 | JGI IMG/M metagenome (GOLD analysis project Ga0209711, IMG submission 187441) | Marine microbial communities from western Arctic Ocean - ArcticOcean_MG_CB11_88 (SPAdes) (version 2) | ecosystem: Environmental > Aquatic > Marine > Oceanic | place: Arctic Ocean... | reverse complement strand
TACAGTACGGTCGTCAACATGGTAGTAGAACAGATCAAGGTAGTCGGTTTGCAGGCGAGTCAGGCTTCGATCACATTCGGCGAGGATGTGTTCAGGCCTGGATGACATGGGCGCCTGCTTCGTGGGACAACCTGCCTTCGATGCAACCACCATACGATGCCGGTTGCCTCTTGCTTGCATCCACTGCCCCAGCGCCTTCTCACTCTCGCCGCCTTCGCCAAACCAGACCGCATAGTTGTTCGCAGTGTCGAGAAAGTTTCCGCCTGCGTCCGCGTACTGATCCAGCATCGCGAAAGAAACGCCTTTGTTGTCGCGTGAACCGAAATTCATGGTGCCGAGACAGAAGCTGCTCACATCGAGTGCGGTGTTGTTGATCCGTATGGTTTTCACCATGTGTCCCTCGCATTCGGGTTCGGCCAGAAGGTATCACGGCGGCTGGTTGCGTTGAGCCACCGAAATCTTGCTTTACAGGTCTGCTACCTTGTTGCGCTCTATCAGTTCGAAGTCTATTTCTGCACCGAGACCAGGACCTTGATGAGCGTGCACCATACCATTTTCGTCGACTTCTATGTCCTGAACCAGGCCGTGCTTTTGTACTGCATCGGGTAGAAGAACTTCAAAGTACTCACAGTTTTTTATTGCCATGATCAAATGAAGATTGGCGACATTGTTCAGCGAATTACCACCGTGATGAACTTCATAGTTCATGCCGAATGTCTCGGCTGTGTGAGCGGTTTTGAGGCATGAGGTCAGGCCACCCTTGATTGCCACATCACCACGCAAATAGTCAGTGGCCTGCTGCATGATCCATGGGGCATAAGAGGTCGGACCCGTGCTTGGCAATTCAGTGGCCATGATGGGAATCCGCAGGTTTTGTTTCAGTTTCACGTAGCCGTATAAATCGTCATATGCCAGCGGATCTTCGTACCAGTAAAAACCCAAAGCTTCAGCAGCCAGTCCGACGCGCAGGGCGTCTGGATAGTCATATGACCAAGTCGAGTCGAGCATAATACGATAGTCATCGCCAACCGCCCGACGTACGGCTTCGCAAATTTTGATGTCCCATGCAGCAACAGCGGGTGGATGGATTTTGTAGGCGCTCCATCCAGCTTCCTTGTAACGCACAGCCTCTTCGGCATATTCCTCTGTATTTTCGAATACAGCAGAACTTGCATAGGCGGGTACTTTGTCGCGATACGAACCCATTAACTGGTGGATTGGTATGCCAGCCGCTTTACCGGCGAGGTCCCACAGAGCGACGTCGATAGCGCCTATTACTCGCAGGATTCCGCCCATCGCAAATGTCGACATTCGCTGATAGATTCGCTCACGCGCCAGTGGATCCTGACCTATCAACATGGGCTTATATCTTTTTATAATCAGGTCCGCATCGGTTCCGAGGGCACCGAGGGCATGGCCTAAAAACGCGTGACCTTCGATCCCTTCATCCGTAATGATTTTCACCAAAGCCATGTGCGCTGAACGGTTTGCAGCGCTTTTTGCCTGGAGCGTGTATCGGGTGGGCGGTATGTCTTTCCATTCCCATACGGTGACTTTTACGTCGGTAATTTTCATCGCTGATTCCTGTTCTCGGTTGGCGTGGTTATAGTGTGAAATTCGTCGGCTACTGAGCAGGGTGCTGATACGACTAGCGACCGGTGAATACAGGTGTCCGTTTTTCGCGGAAGGCGGCGGCTGCCTCCTTTGCGTCTTCAGTTTTTTTCAGCACGCTAAGCGCCATGTTCTCATGACGAAATTGAGCATCCATATCAGCGTCAAGCTTAAGACCTGCTTTGTTTATGCGTACTGACATTGGCGGAAATCCTGCAATCAGAGATGCCATTTCGGCAGCGGTCGCCTGTAGTTCATCGTCCGGCACGCGTTGATTGATGAGACCGATATCCAGCGCTTCAGCCGAATCAATCATTTTTGAGGTCAGGACAAGCTCCATCGCTTTCCCTGGCCCCACTAATTTCGGCAGCAAAAAGGTAGAGCCCAACTCCGCTGAGATACCGAGTTTTGTAAATGGTAATTGGAAACGTGCGCTTTCTGCTGCCAGTCGAATATCGCAGAGGAGGGTCATGGTACAACCGCCGCCAACCGCGACGCCGTTAATCGCAGCGATTACCGGCTTCTCGATGTCGACTAACGCCTGGTGCATACGTTCTGCGAGTGTTGGTGCATTGGATGGTCGGCCCTTATCATCTGTCTGCGTTCCCATATCAGCACCGGCACAGAATCCTCTGCCTTCACCCGTAATCACGAAAACGCGCGTTTCATCGTTCTGATCCAACTCGTGCAGGACGTCGTAAAGTTCGTCCGCGAGTTCAAGCGTTAATGCATTTAGTCTATCTGGTCGATTCAGCGTCACGGTAGTAACAGCGTTTTCAGTCTTAACGTTAATTGTGTTGTAGGTCATCTGTTTGTTCCTGTGCCTGGATATTGGCATGTAGTCATTGAGGGATACCTGGCCGCTCGCGCATTTCCAAAATTTTTCCATCGAGCCATTGTTCACGCAGGACATATTTTTGAATCTTGCCAGATCCGGTTAGTGGAAACTCATCCATCAGGAACCAATGTTTGGGGGTTTTCTGTGGTGAAGCATGCTCACGAAGGTAAGCAAAGAGTTCTTCTTGGTCCGGGGTTTCTCCTGGTGCAGATCGAATGAAAGCCCCAACTACTTCACCGAGGCGTTCGTCAGGTAAGCCCACCACCGCCACCTCTCCCACCGTGGGGTGCTGGAAGAGTAGCGCTTCAATCTCACGAGGGTAAATGTTTTCACCGCCGCGAATGATCATGTCCTTCAGGCGACCCTCGACTTTGCAGTAGCCGCGCTCATCCATTGAGCAAATGTCGCCGGTGTGTAGCCAACCATCCTGGTCGATTGTCTCGGCGGTTGCCTCAGGCATTTCGAAGTACTCGTGCATAACGTGATAGCCACGAGTGCAGTATTCGCCTTTTGTGCCAGTGGGTAGGGTCTGTCCAGTATCCGGATCGACGATCTTGATTTCAACGTGGGGCATAGGACCTCCAATTGTCGTAGCCTTATCGATGGCTAAGTCATCCGCGCGAACCATTGATGCAACCGGTGAACATTCGGTCTGACCGAACACGATGGTGAACGTTGCGCCAAGGGTTTCTTCAAACTTGTTTACCAGCGCTGCTGGCACGATTGAACCGCCCGATATCAGACTATGAACTGAACTTGTATCACGTTCAGTAAAGTTGGGGTGTTCCAGTAAAGAAACCAACATAGTGGGGACGCTATTCCATGAATTAACTTTATAGTTGTCGATTAGATCCAACACCAGCCCGGGTTCAAAGGTCTCGACGATCACCTGTGTTGCTCTGTGGGAAACAGCGCCTAAAACACACAATACGCAACCACCGGTATGGAATAACGGCATCATAGTTAACAGAACATCACCGGCACTAACCTGGGCTCTGTTCATAGTATGGTAGCCATTGTTAACGAGACCACGATGGTGCAGTAGCGCGCCTTTCGGAAACCCGGTCGTTCCGGAAGTGTACTGAATCATGCAGGGGTCTGTGGCGTGAAGCTCCGGTAGCTCGACGTTTTCGTCCGCGGAATCCAGAAATTGCTCCCATGCGGCAAAACTCACAATCTTTCGTAACGCCGGACATTCGCCTTGCACTCGAAGCACAGTTCCCATCATTTTATTACCGCGGTATTCCGGGCTGACGAAGATGCCTGCGCTTTTCGATTGCTTTAGCACGTAGGTAAGTTCTTCTCCCTGATAACTCGGATTAACGGTAACCAGGATGACACCGGCCATGGCCGCGCCAAACTCAACCAGAATCCATTGCGGCGTGTTCTGGGACCAGATGGCAACGCGTTCTCCAGGTTTGAAATGAGTGGCGATTGCTTGAGCGACGCGGACAGCATCGTGATACATTTCCGCATAGGTCCACTCCTGTCTTTGGTCAATCTCTGCGTGACCAAAGATCATTGCCGTTCTATCAGGCACTTCCGTTGCGGCCTCTTTCAACAGATCACCCAGAGTGGTGTTAACTATCTCTGGTGTGTCCGGACCTTTGGTATAGGATGCTTGGGTCAAGGTTGGCCGCCTTTATTTAGTCGGTAACTTCGATTTTCTGAAAGTTTGCCGCTCTTCTTTCAACAAACGACGCCACACCCTCTTTGAAGTCATCCCTGGCCAGGCTTTCATCCATCCACATGGTGGATTCGCCCATGGCTTCGCCGAGTTCTTTACTGAGGTGTTTGTAGATCTGGCGTTTCATCATCATGATGGACATTGGCGCAGAAGTTCCAGCAATTTCCCTGAGGTAGTTCTGGGCTTGTAAAACACACTCTCCGGTTTCGCACAATCTGTTTGCGTAGCCCATGCGATAGGCTTCTTCGCCTTCGATTTTGCGCGAACTCCAGTTCATATCTAAGGCGTTGGATGGCCCAACTATTTTCGGCAACATCCAGCAGGTACCGTGTTCGGCGATCAGCCCTCGAGGTGCGAAGGAGGTGACAATCTTTGCGTTTCTGTCCATGAATCGCATGTCGCAGAAAGTTGCGTAGCTGAATCCCAAACCGGCGGCAGCGCCGTTGATTGCGGCGATCAGAGGTTTTCTCAAACCGAGAAAATAAGATGGGGAAGATTTGTAGTTGGGATCGTTGTCAGGGTTCCCAGGGTTTGCCTTTAGATGTTCATAGGTGTTGCCGAGCCTCTTACCGGCATCGCTCATACCGCTTAATGCGTTCATGTCGACACCAGAACAGAATCCCCTGCCTGCACCGGTTAGCACCGTGCCGATAACGTTTTCGTTGCGTTCAGACTGCGCTAGTGCGTGGCGGATCTCGGCCTGTGTTAGGTCTGTTAAGGCGTTAAGTTTATCCGGTCGATTTATCGTAAGAGTCGCCACCTTGTCCGTGACCTCATAGAGAATCTCTTCGTAGTTCGTTGGCATGGTTGTCTCCCGTCTCTCTATAGAAAGATATCTCGTCGTTGGGGGGAGAAGTAGCAGAGAATTCGGTAGTTCCCCCATTTATAAAAGTCGGCTGTGCCGACCAAACTGTGTGTTCGGCAATGCTGTAGTGCGTTTTCCGCTCGGGTCATCCGCTTTCGTTACCGGTTCGCTATCGGTACATATGGCTACCGCCACAGATCGTGAGTGCCTGACCTGTCATATAGGTACTCGCATCTGAGGCGAGGTAGACCACGATTCCGGAGAAATCTTCAGATTCACCGAACCGCCGCAACGGTGTCGCCGTGGTCACTCGCTCGGCAGCTTCAGGGTTGTCCCACAGCGCCTTAGCAAAATCGGTTTTGATCAGTCCAGGGCAAATGGCGTTAACGCGAACGCCACTTGGGCCCCACTCTAATGCAAGGTTTCTTACCAGGGCGATGTCAGCCAGTTTGGAAATGTTGTAGGCACCGAGGGTTTCAGAACCCGCAAAAGCGCCGGTTGATGAAGTCACCATGATCGAGCCTTTGCCTTTGGCCAACATGTCCGGCGCGACCATCTGACACAGCCAGTGATTAGACCGCACGTTGCTGTTCATGGTCTTGTCAAACGCGGCATCCGGAATGTCAGACATTGAGCCGTAAAACGGATTGACCCCGGCATTGCTGACTAGCGTATCAATTGGGCCAAAGGCCTCTCTGGTTTTCGCGACCAGCTCTTCGAGTTGCTCTTTATAGCCGATGTTGCAGGCAAGACCAATGGCGCGCGCTTCGCCGCAGGCTTGGTTGATTTCCTCAACCACCTCTTGGCATTGATCGAGTTTTCTACTTGAAACCACCACCCTGGCACCGTGCTCAGCCAGGCTCATGGCCATGCAGCGACCCATACCTTTCGATGAGCCAGTGGTCAGCACCACCTGCCCTGTTAGATCAAATAAGTTCGTTGTAATACCCATCTCTACTCCTCCATTACTTTTAAAAAATACGTGTCAAAAATCGTTCAAATTTGGGGCGACCAGAACGTTGACCGGTCCACTTGGGCACCCGGACAAACAGCGAAGTAAAAGAAGCGACCCGGACTCTGTATCCCAATGCAAATACACTGCCTGAGTTGTTTGGACCCAGTGCCTGTAACCCAAACATGCGCTCACCCAAACGTATCAACTTGCACGGCACAGACTTAAGGATGAAGGTTCATTTGGATCGACTCCTGCTGAATATCCAATTTAAAAGATTCGCGCAAACCGGGGTGGAAGTCATCACGTCGCGCCTTGGAACTCACCCAATACCACATCCCTCACCACTTTTTGGGTGATGATCCTTTTGTCAAAGGGTTGTCTTGATATTGGCTCCTGTAGGATAGAACAATGGGTTTTGTGGTTTTTAAACCGTGGGGGCTCAACTGGGCGCATCAAGTCAGCGCCCGTCCAGGTGTCGAACGTGGTCTGTGCCTTGGTGTGCCCAAAGAAGCGATCGGCAAGTTCAGCAAAGAACGGTGTGAATATTCCGACGTGTAACCGGGCACGACCGAGAATCTATGGATAACAATGTGGACAACGGGTTAACTGAAGGCCGTGGTGAGCAGCCAAATCGTAAGCGCAAGGTGCCGGTGCGGACCAAATTGTTTTTTGCATCAGGCGCATTTCAGGAAGCCACGGTCATCGCGGCGGGAACTGTCACCGTCCTGTTTTACAATCAACTGCTCGGTGTTTCAGCCGCACTGTGTGGTACAGCCTTTCTCATCGCCAGTATTGTAGACGGTATTACCGACCCGCTTGTAGGTGCTTTTTCGGATCATTTTAAAAGCCGATGGGGCAGACGCCATCCCCTGATGCTGGCTTCGGTTCTCCCCGCGGGCATCGCCTTTTACTGCCTCTATCAACCCATCGAAGGCCTCAGTGAGATGGGATACTTCGCCTGGCTGACCCTATTCCTGGTGCTGATGCGCATTGCGATCACCTTTTACAATATTCCCCATGACGCACTTGGCGCTGAACTGACAGATGACTACGAGGAACGCGGCTCAATTTTTGGCTACAACCTGGTCGCTGTGGCACTGACAGCCGTTTTGGTGATTTTTATCGTCAATTTCCTGATTTTCCCGTCGACACCGGAATACGCGAACGGCTATCTGAATGAATCCCGGTATACGTTACTGGCTTCACTAGGTGCTGTGGCTATCATCATTTCCATTGTCGTGTGTACCCTGGGGACTATGGATCAACGCCCCTACCTTCATACTGTCGATGTCAGTAAAAAGTTTAACTACGGGATATTTTTTCGGGAACTGGGCATGCTCTTGCGCAACGTCTCCTATATATCGACCTGCCTGAGCATGCTAACGATCTACGCCAGCCTCGGCATTCTGGGCATTGTGTCCACCTATGCCTATATTTATGTCTATGAGCTGTCCACGGAACAAATGACCCTTGCAGGTATCATGAAAATGCCTGGCGTTTTTGTCGCGCTGCCGCTGCTGGCTTTGATGTCGAAATGGATGGAAAAGAGGCAGATCTTCATGCTGACAGTGGCGATCACTGGCGTTTTTGCGGCATCGCCACATATTCTGAAGATGCTGGGTTGGTTTCCGGGTAATGAATCGTCGTTTCTTCTCATCGCGCTGTTTTTACCCTTATTCATCGGCACGATCGTTACGCCGGTTACCGCTATCATCATTGATTCACAGCTGGTGGATGTTGCAGACGTACACGAGTATCAAACCGGTTCACGGGCAGAGGGTGTCGTGTTCTCCGTGCGCAGTTTTGCGATCAAAGCGACCAGTGGTATTGGCGGACTCTTTGCCGGGTTTGGGCTCGAGTTTATCGGCTTTCCAGATAATGCGGAGGTGGGCAAGCTCACAGCAGAAACCATCGACGGCTTGCTTTTCATGGTCGGACCGCTTTATCTCGGGCTCTACTTATTCGCAATTTTCCTCATGTCGTTTTATACGCTCGATAAGCAACGTCACGCAGAAATTTTGTCAGAGCTGGAAAAACGGCGTGAAGCGGCCTCGCTTTAAAAGCAAGTTTGAGACCACCTGAACTTCAACCATAACAAATTAACTCACGTTGACAGCCAAAGGTGGCATGCACAATGGAGGAACCCTTTTGAGAATATGGGTGGGTTCTCGACATCAGATTTTGTGTCGGGAACAGGAGTTGCGGTAAATTATCCAACCGTCAAACGAACGACACGAGCCAATCGCGCGGAAGCCCATATCGGGAATCAATTTAGCAGCACGGGGGCATAGCGAAATGGATTTGGACACTTATCAAGCACTCGGCTTGCACAAGCCGTTTTCGTGGGAGCAACCAGTTAACGGACGAGCAGCAAAAGAATTCGGCCAGTTCATGCAACCGTCTGGAGACAACCAGTACCATCCGTGTGCGGAGGCTTTTCCCGCAGCGGACCTTCCTCGGGGGAACATCGAGTACATCGAGGCATGGGCCGACAGCGGGGTTTTCAGCGGAACGCAACGTGACATGTGGATATACCAACCGGCTCAGCTGGATACCTCGAGCGAACCACCGAATCTGATCTTTTTTCAAGACGGGGCAGGGTACGTTAGCCCCGATGGTTCGGTGCGGGCAGCGGCGGTTCTAGACACCCTCATTCACGCAGGTGAGTTGCCGCCAACCGTCGGCGTATTCGTTAACCCTGGCACAAAGGTTCCAGAGCGCGAGCGCGACGACCCAGAGTTCGGGCGACAGCGTAGCCTCGAGTACGACTCGATGACCGACGCCTATGTCCGCTTTGCACTCGAAGATGTTTTGCCGTTCGTCGAAAAGCGTATCGGCAGGTCATTGATCAACGATCCGTCCGGGCGGGCGATATGCGGTATTTCCAGCGGCGGGATATGCGCGTGGACTGCGGCATGGTACAGACCGGATATGTTCGGCAAGGTATTGAGCCATTGCGGTTCGTTCACCAACATCCGTGGTGGCCACAACTACCCATACCTGGTCCGTACCACGGAGCGCAAGCCGATTCGGGCGATTTTGACGAGCGGCGAGATGGATCTGAACATACCCGTTGGCAGCTGGCCACTTGCCAACAAGCAAATGGCATCAGCGTTGCAGTACGCAGGCTACGAGCACCAGTTTTTCTTCGGTGAGGGCGGCCACAGTTTGCGCCACGGGGGCGCTATATTCGCTGACTCGCTGCGATGGCTATTCGAATAACTCAAAGCCGCTAAGGAACATTGATACCGTTCGCACAATCTACAGGTCTGCTTTGCGACCTTCAACCTTCAACAATGACACGAGTAAATTCCTCAGAGGAGCATAATTGATGACTGATAGTTTTATTTTACCCATGGCGACCAAGGACGATGCGCTGGAGCTGATTGGCGGCAAAGGTCGATCTCTGGCAAAGATGTCGACTGCCGGATTTGATGTCCCTTCCGGCTTTCATCTCACGGCTGACGCCTATCGAGCCTTCATCGCAGAAAACAATCTGCAGGAGCAGGTTGTTGCCCTTGCGAAACCCGTGCTGGACAATGACTGGGTCTCCTTTGAACCTGCCTCGGCGGCTATTCGAAAGCTGATCACCGCCTGCGAGATATCGGAGGCTGTCGCCAGCCAACTACGCCAAACCTATGCCAGTCTTGGTGGCGATCCCCCTGTTGCCGTTCGTTCATCAGCCAACGCCGAAGACCTGCCGGGCCTGTCCTTTGCCGGGCAGCAGGACACTTACCTGAATGTGAAAGGTGCCGATGCCCTGCTTGAGGCAGTGCGTAACTGTTGGGCTTCTCTTTGGACCGCGCAGGCCATCAGCTATCGCCACGAGAATGACATTGACCAGGGTTCGGTCGCCATGGCTGTGGTTGTACAGATTATGGTGCCCGCGGATGTGGCAGGCATTTTGTTCACTGCCAACCCGGCAACCGGTGACCGTACCGAGATGATCATTAATGCCAGCTTTGGACTGGGTGAGGCGGTTGTCGGCGGGCAGGTCACGCCTGACACCTTCATCATCGACAGAGAATCAAGGCACGTCAAAGAGACCATGATTGGACCCAAGGAACAAATGGTTATTTCGGATGGTGAGCAGGGCACCAAACTGACCGACGTTGCAGTTGCTGATCGGGATCAATCTTCACTGTCGGATGCAGAACTCAACGATCTAGTTGAACTGGCGCTGAAGGTTGAGAAAAACTACGATGGTCTGCCCCAGGATATAGAGTGGGCGATTGTCGATGGCAAGATTGCGCTGTTGCAGTCCCGTCCAATTACCAATCTGCCACCCCAACCCCTTGAAGTTGAGTGGACCCCGCCCCCGGAAATCCCGGCGCTGGTTCGACGTCAGATTGTGGAGAATATTCCGGACCCCACCTGTGAGCTGTTTGATGAGCTTTACATCCGCTATTCGCTGCGCTGGGACAAGAAGCACAAGATTTCGAATTACGCCACACTCAACGGGTTCGCTTTTCAGATTATGGACCCGGGCGGCATTACCGGCACCAAGGAGGAATGGCAAGCCAGTATTCGCACCGCACGGGAGAAAGTTGCTGCCACCCCGGAAGGTATGGCGCAGGAAAAACATGACCTGGATCTGTTTGTCAGTCAACTATCCGATGACGACCGGCCCGTGTTTCAGAAAATGGCTGATGAGCTGAACAGCGATAACCTGCCAAACGCAGTGACCGTACCGGAGAGTAATGATCCGACCTTCACAGCGTTCCACAAAACCTTCACCAATGACAAACAACACCGGGACTGGCGAGAACGCGCCATGCCGGAACTGGATGCTGCCACGGCCAAATGGGCGGCACTGGATATTGCTGGCGCCTCTGATGCAACCCTGATGCAAGGCATCAGAGAACTGACCGAAGCAGAAGGCTGGTATTGGGCCGGTAACGGCGGACATACCTTTGGTGTTGCCAAGTCTGTGGATGATCAGCTGCAAAGTTTTTTGAGAGATACGCTTCCGGATCATAAATTCACCAGCGGTCTGTTCCTGAGTGGCTTCAAGTCGCGGATTATGTTGGCCAATGACGCATTATTCGAGATTGCCAAAGTCCTCAGAGCGGATGAAGCGTTGAAACTATTGATTTTGGCGACGCCGCCCCACAAGCTCATGGGTGAGCTTGAAGCAAGGTCTGATACCCAACAGATACTAAAAGATATCGACACCTATCTTCAGGAATACGGTCATCAGGGATACAGTCTAGATTTTTGTGAACCGACACAGCAGGAAGATCCTTCCGCGCTGTTCGTTACGCTGAAGAATATGGTGCGTCGCAAAGATTACGATCCTGTACAGCATGAACAAGAAGCCAGTAGGAAAAAAGAGAAAGCGCTGAAGGAAATTGGTGAGCTTCTTTCTGGGTTGCAGTACTGGCAGTTCCGCTATCGTCTGTGGTTTGCCAACAAGTATTATCCGATGCGTGAGGAATCCTGTTTCGTATTAGGTATGGCCTGGCCCACACTGCGCCCCATGGCAGCAGAGTTAGGTCGACGTATGGTTGCAGTGGGTACATTCAAACAACCTGATGATGTCTACCACATGTATACCGCGGAACTGGATGAAGCCATGACGCGTCGAGCGGACAACAAGGCGACGCCGGCACTGGGCGAACTGGCGCAAGAGCGAAGAGCATTGCGGGAGAGACGCAAACGGTTGCATCCGCCGGGTACCTGTCCGCCTGAAGCGAGTGAACAGCCGGGCATCGCATTCAAGGAAACACAGATCAAGAATGACGACAGCAGCGATACGCTAATGGGTATTCCTGTAAGCCCTGGCACCATCACCGCTGAGGCCAGCGTGATCATGAATCCGTCCGAATTCAGCAATATGATTCCGGGATCTATTTTGGTATGTCCCATGACGTCGCCAGCGTGGACGCAGCTTTTTGCCCATGCCGCCGGATTGGTGACCGATATCGGCGGAATCCTGGGGCATGGCTCTATTGTTGCGCGGGAGTATGGAATCCCCGCTGTGGTCGGTACAGGTAACGGTACCCAGCGAATCAAGCACGGACAGATGATTGAGATTGACGGCGATGGCGGAACGGTTAAGTTGCTCAAAGAGGCGTGAAGCTTACGATATTTAAATTTGAGCAATGCCAGTTAGGATGGCGTCAGTCCGAGTCGGATAAGCCGCTAAGGCGCGGTCATCATCTGTGACACAACAAAGATAGCCTCCGCCGCTCGTAATTGGACGAGCAAAATCGGGGCACATTAAATCTGGAGACTTTCCTCTCTCGATTGATTTCTAATAGCGGTGTCCCTGTGCCTCGGGCCGCCGGAGCCTTCTGGGCGAACGTAAGCGCTATTCTAAATCTTAGTGTTCAGCAAGTGAGGGCAAAGATTTTGCGCAAATTACAGGTCCAACCAAATTTGGTACCCATCAAGTGCCGCCCCTGATAGGAGGGGAGTCCTCCTGGATATGACGTAGCACTTCAATGTTAGTGATATGGCGGCAGGCTAGGCCTCACGTCTGAGAATATTAAAACCGCCGGCAAGGCTCAATCCGTTGTTTTTAAAACCGGCGACGTCATCCTGCTGCACACGGGGTGGACCGATGCAAAGCTCAAAAGTGATCCTGAGGAGTGGGGTTCTACCATTCCCGGGATTAGCAATGAAGCGGCACAGTACCTAGCGGGTCTCAATCCAATGGCTGTCGGCGCTGACACTTGGGGTCTCGAAGCAGTGCCTGCTGGGCCTGGCGACAAACTATTTTTTGGACACAGCATCCTACTCAAGGACAATGGCATCTATATTCTTGAGACCATGGACACCGGCCGCTTGGCCAGTGAAAAAGTCTACGAATTTATGTTTGTGTTGGGGCAAGCGAAGCTCAAGGGCGCTGTTCAGATGATCATTAATCCCGTCGCGATGTGGTAATGGTGCACGTAATCGCCGCGATAGGTGTTGCGAGCGTTCGATCACTATCAGGCAGGCGGCCAATGATGACGTAGGACTTTCTGCTGGGTCGCTGTGATAGTTGCTGTCTTGAAAAGCTTGTTGCCTTCAGCTTTTAGCGATGGGTTTGCCGTCCGTGCTGAACCACAGTGGATGGTTGCATGATTGGGGATGGGGAGGAAGTTATATGAGATATTCGGCCTCCGAGAAATACGAAATTATCCGAACCGTAGAGCGGTCCAGTTTGCCTGTGAAGAAGACGCTGCAAAGGTTGGATATTCGACGATCCACGTTCTACGCCTGGCTGAATCGCTTTGACGAAGGCGGGATCGATGCGTTGGAAGACTGCAAGCCTTTGCCCAACTCCATCTGGAACAAGTTGGCGCAGAGCGAACAGGATGCGGTGGTCAAGCTTGCCCTGGAAAAACCATATTTGTCACCGCGAGAGATCGCGGTGACTCACACGGACGAGCAAGCACGATACGTATCAGAATCAACCGTTTACCGCCTACTGAAAGCCAACGATCGGATCACCAGCCTAGCCTTTATCCTGATGCAGGCGTCTGACCGGTTCCAGCATCAAACCAAGCGCGTGAACGAGATGTGGCAGACGGACTTCACGTACTACAAAGTCATCGGCTGGGGCTGGTATTACCTGTCAACGGTGATGGATGACTTCTCTCGCTACATGGTTTCTTGGACGTTGTGCACGATGATGTCGGCCCAGGACGTGAAAGACACTCTGGATGACGCCCTGAGTTTCACAGGACTCAACACAATGAAGGTTAAACACAAGCCCGCGGCTGTTGTCTGACAATGGCCCTGCCTACATCGCGTCGGACCTGGCGAAGTATCTTGCGGAGCAGGATATGAAGCACACGAGAGGAAGCCCGTATCATCCGCAAACCCAAGGTAAGATCGAGCGCTGGCACTGTTCCCTGAAAAACCAGATCCTGCTTGAGAACTACTATCTGCCAGGAGAACTGGAAGCTCGTATAGAGCGCTTCGTTGATTACTATAACAACGACCGGTCCCACGAGTCGCTAAACAATCTGACTCCGGTGTCTGTTTACTTCGCTCGGGGCGAATCCACCCTGGCTAGGAGACAACAGATCAAGTTGAATACTATGGCCATGCGTCGCAAGATGCATGAACGCAACCGAGTGGAACCGCTCACCCTGATGAGCTGACGTGTCTCTTAGATCAGCCAGCCAGGTGTCCAAAAGGTTCTGACGACACACAGCGCATACATCTTTAAGGGGCGACCAGGGCAGATTATTCTGGGGGTGTCCGAATCACGAGATTCCGTATTTCAGTCATGTCTTCCATCGCGAAGACAATACCCTCTCTACCGATCCCGGAATCTTTCACGCCACCATAGGGCATGTTGTCTACGCGGTAGGAAGGCACATCTCCTACAACGACACCCCCCACTTCCATTTCGTCCCAGGCTTGCTGCACTTTGTAGAAGTCTCGAGTGAAGATGCCAGCTTGCAAACCAAACTTGCTGTCATTCACCATTGATATGGCTTGATCCCAGCTTGAAAATTTTTGTAAAACAGCTGCTGGGCCAAATGCCTCTTCCACACACAAGTCTTGGGTAAGCGGCACATTTTCCATTAGTGTGGCGTCTAACATGGCGCCATCCCGCGTGCCGCCACAAAGAATCTTACCACCGGCCGCTGCGGCAGATTGAATCCAGCCATGGAGACGGGTCGCTTCACTTTCCGAGATCATCGGTCCAATGAATGTCTCCCGAACTTTTGGATCGCCCTTAATCAATGTCGCCGTTTTAGCCACCAACTTGGCTTTCATTACATCGTAAATAGCTTCATGAATCATAATGCGCTGAACGCCAATGCACGATTGCCCCGACTGATAGAAGGCACCGAAAATAATTCTATTGACGGCATCATCGAGGTTTTTTGTATCCGCATCAACGACAACAGCCGCATTACCGCCAAGCTCCAAGACAACCTTCTTTTTGCCGCAACGTGCTTTTAAATCCCAACCCACACCGGGTGAACCGGTAAACGACAGCAACTTAAGTCTATCGTCAACGGTAAACAAATCAGCGCCGTCGCGTGAGCACGCAAGAATTGAAAATGCGCCTTCGGGCAAATCCGTTTCAGCGAGCACTTCTCCCATGATGATGGCGCCGAGCGGTGTCCGAGAAGCGGGTTTCATGACAAATGGGCAACCGACTGCTAGCGCAGGGGCAATCTTATGCGCAGCCAGGTTAAGCGGAAAGTTAAAAGGGGAAATAAACGAGCAAGGCCCAATCGGAACCCGTTTCCACATGCCCTGATAGCCTTTTGCGCGAGGCGAAATATCCAATGCCTGCAATTCACCATGCATACGAGTCGATTCTTCCGCGGCAATCTGAAAGGTATCGATTAAACGCGTCACCTCACCTTCGGCATCATTAATAGGTTTCCCCGCTTCGATGCACAGCGCCATGGCGAGCTCGTCGAAGCGTTCTTTAAACCGGGTCACGCAATGCTCAAGGACCGCTTTCTTCTCAAAAGAAGCCATTTTCGCCATAGGTTCAGTCGCACGAACTGCACCGCTAATGCCTTCGTCGATCGCCTTCGCATCAGCCAATGCACAACGGGTTGCCACTTCGCCCGTGTACTTGTCAGTAACCTCAAGATCTTCGTTGGCGTAAACCGCTTTATTGTTTAGATAGTATGGGTAGTTAGCCTGAAGCGTTGACATGGCTAGGTCTCCTGATTTATTTTGAATGGTGGGTGACGGACCCTTGAGCCCGTCACAATCTCAGCGCATCTTAAATCGATGCAGAGCGCGTTTTGATATCGACATTGAGTATCTGATCGTTGTCGACATAGTCAACGGGACAATCAATCAGATGCACCCCGGGCGTCGAGAGCGCAGTCTTCAGGATACCAGGCAGTGCCTCGGCCGATTCCACTCGATGGCCAATGCCACCGTAGGCCTCAACGTACTTTACGAAATCCGGGTTGCCATACTGCAACCCCCAATCATCAAAGCCCATGTTCGCTTGCTTCCAACGAATCATGCCGTACGAGTTGTCGTTCAGGATCAAAACAGCAATGTTCATCTTCTCTCGTACCGCAGTTTCCAGTTCTTGAGAATTCATCATGAAACCACCGTCTCCGCAGATCGCCAGTACCTTACGATCAGGATGAACCATATGGCCTGCCATCGCTGAAGGCAGGCCTGCGCCCATAGTTGCTAGAGCGTTATCGAGTAAAACAGTGTTGGGCTGGTGCGCGCGATAGTTGCGGGCAAACCAAATTTTATAAACGCCATTATCCAGGCAAATGATGCCATCGTCAGGCATGGCCTCGCGCACTAATTTGACGACATGCTGTGGATAGCACGGGAAACGCGCATCGTCTGAACCCTCTAGGACGTTGGCGTCATGATGCTTCCGCACTGTCATCATGCGGCTAAAGTCCCAGTCAGCTTCTGCGCTTGTCTTGACGTCGTTCTTCATTTGCCAAACGGCATTGCCCACGTCGCCAATGACCTCTATTTGAGGGAAATAGACCGGGTCTACCTCCGCCGTATTGTAAGAAATGTGGATAACCTCAGTACCACCTGCCTTCATAAAGAACGGCGGCTTTTCAATCACGTCGTGGCCAATGTTGAGGATCAGATCAGAAGCCTCGATGGCGCGGTGCACAAAATCGCCTGAAGAGAGCGCGGCGCAACCCATGAACAATGGGTGGCGCTCATCCACCACGCCCTTACCAAGTTGGGTGGTTACAAAGGGAATGCCTGTTTTATCAATAAAGGTGGTCAACATTTTCGAAGTCATTTTGCGATTGCCGCCGGCACCGATAATAATAATCGGTGATTTCGCGCTGTGCAGCTTTTCCAGCGCTAGGGCGATGGACTTAGGCTCAGCGATGGGTCTTCGCACGGCTGAAGCTGGAATCGGACGTTCGTCAGTTTCTTCATCAGCGATATCCTCTGGCAGCTCGATATGAACAGCACCCGGTTTTTCCTCCTCAGCAACTCGATAGGCTTCGCGAATACGGGAAGGAATGTTATCGCCAGCTACGAGCGAGACTGCGTATTTCGTAATCGGCTTCATCATCTCGACAACGTCCAGAATCTGGAACCGACCTTGTTTGGATTTTTTCACAGGTTTTTGACCGGTGATCATCATCATAGGCATGCCGCCAAGCTGAGCGTAAGCCGCTGCCGTCGTGAAGTTGGTTGCACCTGGGCCAAGCGTTGCAACACAGACGCCCGTCTTGCCGGTTAGACGTCCGTAAACAGATGCCATGAAGCCAGCGCCCTGTTCATGCCGTGTGAGAATTAATTTGATTTTTTTGGACCGGCTGAGACTATCGAGAAAATCCAGGTTCTCTTCTCCAGGAATACCGAAAACGTATTCACAGCCTTCTGCCTCCAGACACTCAATAAATAGATCTGATGCTTTTGTCATAGTTGTCTTCCCCTGATTATGGCCATAGATCTAGAATGTCTCGGCCTGCTGTTTCAATCATGGAACTACCATAACGAAAGATCTGTCCAATTAGCAGTAAATCTTCTCTTATTCGTAAAGGCAATCGCTCGGCTCCGCGCACTGAGGCCACATTGGTGACGATTGCATTCGGCCAGGGGCAGGATTCGCGGGCGAAATCATCAAGTCTATGATCCCTCAACTCATGTGTAAGACAGTCAGGAAAGGAATGCTGCAACACCCGTGGCTATAAATACGCCGATTGCATTTTCAACTAAATGAGAATTTTCGACTAAGCTCATTGAGTTAATGAACCCTACGGTGAGGGAAAACTACTGCTGTGGTCTGTCGGAAGCCAACACCGACTTAGTGCAGCGTATTTCTTCAACCGGCCTTATGATCAGGTCATTCAGGCATTGTCATCTAAGGATAAGGGGTCAATTCTCGATGAGCCGCGGTATCGTGGTTTCACCTGGGAAGCATTTCGTCGCCGTCGAGGTGCTGGCGATTACGAAGACTTGGGTGAAGAAGTACAGATAAGTCATTATCGTGTTTAGCGCGGCAATCGACGTGCTCCTTTGCGCCTTAGCCGTTGACCTATAGTCGAGGCAAAACCAGATACAGTTACGCCTCGACAACATTAGCCATTATCTGCCGGGTTGCCGATGTTGCAAACTAAGTCGAAAAGTTCGTTATTGAAACTTTAATTTGGGGTTCGTTACGACGCGATGGTACCCGCTGCAATAGAGACCCTTCGCCCCCGCAACGCGATTAAGAGCGTCTCATATTCCTGCTTTTCGTGATTATCAGGAAAGAAACTAAGTAGAAGCGGTAAATATTGCGATCCGGTGAGACGCGAGTCGTATCGACAAGAATGGCGGGGTACAACTTTATATGCCACCGGCATAACGATCGGAGACGGCGTCGTCGGAAATGAATTGCCAACGCTGCCTAAAACGCCGTAATATGTTGCCAGGATGAAAATTTTAGCTTTTCGTATTCATCTTTACTCAATTTCTAATCTTTCAAATCAAATAATTGATCTAAACCTTCTTTAGTCAATCAGGCTCTATTGCCGATAACAACATAGAAAAAAGAATCTGATCAGATCGAAAATAGATGGTTGAGGTAAAAAGACTGCTCAAATCAAATTCCAGCTTTAGTTTCTCGCGCGGCCTTCGGCAGAGGCGTCCGCAAAACCATAGGGTCATGAAGGTAGAATGTTAGAAAATGTCAGATTTCTTGAAATGAAATTTTCAAAAGAAATCGGAACCACAGAGGGTTAACGAATTTCAGCTAATGGAGCGAATCAATGTCTAAATCTCATCAAGACTCGGCAAAAACAGAAGAGTATTTAAAAAGGTATATGGAGGGGGTTCTGAAGCGAAATCCAGGTGAGCCCGAATTTGTGCAAGCTGTTTATGAAGTTGCCTCCTCAATTTTTCCGTATATAGCCGACAAACCGATTTATCACGAATTGCAGATTTTAGAGCGTATGGCCGAACCTGAGCGTGTGATCTCTTTTCGTATTCCGTGGACAGATGATGCAGGCCGCGTGCGCACAAATCGTGGGTGGCGCGTTCAGTTCAATTCTGCGATCGGTCCCTACAAGGGGGGGTTACGATTTCACCCTAGCGTCAATCAATCCATCCTGAAATTTTTAGGCTTTGAGCAAACATTTAAGAACAGCCTAACGGGCCTACCGATGGGCGGCGGTAAAGGCGGTGCTAACTTTAACCCTAAAGGCAAAAGCGATAATGAGGTGATGCGGTTTTGCCAATCGTTTATGACGGAGCTTTATCGGCATATTGGTGCAGATACTGATGTGCCTGCAGGGGATATTGGCGTTGGCGGTCGAGAAATCGGCTTTATGTTTGGCCAGTATAAACGAATCACAAACGAGTTCGTGGGCGTGCTGACGGGCAAAGGTTTGGAATACGGTGGCTCTAAAATGCGCACGGAAGCAACCGGCTATGGCGCGATTTTCTTTCTTAGAAATATGTTGGCCCAGCATAAAGATACTATTGAGGGTAAGCGAATCTTGATTTCAGGTAGTGGCAACGTCGCAACCTATGCGGCTGAAAAATGTCTTCATTTGGGGGCAGTACCGATCACAATGAGTGACTCCAGTGGTTTTATTCATTGCAAAGAAGGTTTCACTCAGGAACAAATTGATTGGATTAAGGTGCTCAAAGGGGCCCGGCGTGGTCGTATCTCTGAGGCGGCAGATGAATTTAATAATATCAGTTTCCATGACGGAAGGCCTTGGGGTGTTGAAGGTGATTGCGCCGTTCCTTCGGCGACTCAGAACGAGATCAATGGCGAAGAAGCCGCGATTATGATTAATAACGGGATTATGGCCGTCGCAGAAGCGGCAAATATGCCTTGCGAGCAAGAAGCGGTGGATGCCTTTTTGAATGCACAAATACTGTTCGGTCCGGCCAAAGCGGTTAATGCTGGGGGCGTCGGTGTGTCAGGGTTGGAGATGAGCCAAAACAGTGCTCGCATTGCCTGGGATGAAGATCATCTTCGAAAACTGCTCGAAAACATGATGCAAGATATTCATGATAGTTGTGTTCGATATGGGGACACCGGAGGTCAGGTCAATTATCTCAAAGGTTCCAATATTGCTGGTTTCGTAAAGGTTGCCGACGCAATGGTGAGTTATGGGCACGTGTAGGTTGTCTTCGGCGAATAGGTCGAGCAGAAAAGAGTCGCACGAAATATAAAATGATTTCTTTTGAAGGACTTCGATGCGTCTTTGGTGAAGCGCATCACCGATAGGTTCACAGAATTCACAGGAGTGACGTTTTCGGAATGGATGGTTTTGCGTTTCAAGTTGAAGTGTTTAGAACGAATCGAAAAAAGCCCGCACGAATACGATTTGATGAGGTCCTAGGCAAAAGCAGTGTGCCCAGGTCTTTGTCTGATAACTACATTCCGAACTTAATTTGGGAAAAGACTTCTCGAATAAAGAAAAAACGCGAAGCGCAATCTAAACTTACCTTTGGTACATCCCAAGGAGCACTTTAGAGGTGAAACGTTTCTCCATCGCTGAATGAGCCAGCGTTAGAAGTTGGTAAAAGATGAGATCCCATCAATCAAACTGAATAATGGATACTTCGTTTCGACCGTCGCTGAGGTGTCGCCTCGAGCTGATGGTGATAAAGGATGCGGCGCCTTACGACATATAAATTTGAGCAATTTTTTTTTCGAATAGGGCCATATGGCTCGGACCGCCGGAGCATTCTGATTGAGCTCAAGCGCCATTCTAAATCATAGTGTTCAGCAAGCCAGGCCAAAGATTTTGCGCAAATTACAAGCCTGACTAAGTTTGGTATCCATCAAGTGTCGCCGCTGATAAGACGGGGAGTGCGCCGAGATATGGCCTAGCACGTCAATTGTCGTGCAATTGCGGCAGGCTCGGTCGTTACGTCGGAGGCTATTGTCGGAAGCTATTAAAGCCGCTGGCAAGGCTCAATCCGCTGCTTTTAAAACCGACGATGTTATCTTGCTGCACACGTGCTGAACCGATAACCCGTTGTGAGGCTGAGTCCCACGGCCCAGAGGCTCAATTACGTGGGTGATGGGTCTTCAGTCGGTCCTATGGTTAAATATCGGATCGTTTTTCGGGAGCACCAAATGATGAAGTGTCCTTCTCCCATCGCTGGGATGGTATGGCCGGCGCGACCGCTTGATGATTATTTGGGCGAACTCAGGGCGCATGGCTATACGGTGGTCGATGGTTTAATCGACGTGCCAGCGCTCGAGCGCATCAAAACGGTAACGGCGCAGCAGATTTCCCAGCTTGAACCCGCCCCCCCAGCGTTCGATGACCGGTTTGGCGTGCCCCACGGCATCGCTTGGAGCGAGGATGTTTGCAACGCGGTTACGCATCCTGCTGCACTATGGGTCTTGCGCGCTTATCTCGGCGCATCAAACATTCGATTTTGTCATCAGCCGGCGATGACGGTGCTGCGACCAGCGAAAGATTTAATCGGGCAATTTCCTGAGGAAGGTTGGCACGCGGATTATCCTTACCACCCAGATGTCTATCCAGATGATCGCTGGCAGGATGACGCGGTTTATGGGGTGCAATTTAATCTTTGTGTTGATGCTTTCCGCCCCGAAAATGGGGCGACCCAATATGTTCCTGACTCACATTTGCGCCGCCGATGGCCACCGCGCGCTTTGAACGAAGGGGGCACTCGAATCGGAACCGCCCCGCATGATCAGGTGATACAAATGCAAGCGCCGGCAGGCGCGGCATTAATCTATGATTCCAGAACTTGGCACCGCGCCTGTCCAGAGCTGAATGTGAGTGGTGAGGATCGCCTCGCGATTTTGAATGCGGTCTGCCCCGCTTGGGTTCGCTCAATGGTCGATAAGCAACCGGGCACCAAGCATTACAGGGCGTCGAATATGGCGGCACAATTGGAACCGCTGGTGCGTGATGAAATTGAGGCGCTCTGTCACGCTGATCGGGTCCAGTCGCCTGCGGGCGTTCCCAATATCCTTGAGAAGCAGTTCGTCGGTCCACGAAAGATTCAAATATAGTGAGTGACCAGAATGTGCTGCATCGATAGGGCACGGGTTAATCGCTGGCCTGCCGCCAATTGAATCGGATAGCGCCAAAAGATCTTTATGTCGAGAGGTTGGTTGATAGTCCCAGGAGGGTGCAGATCAAAGTGGGTCTTCGAACTGAGGTTTGAGCGGATCTCCGTATCGGCAAGCGTGTTTGGGGTCGGTTTGTGGTTAACGACCTTGCAGTAGGGCTTGACCGTTTCATTGAATGCTGGCTGGAAGGCCAAAGGTCTTAGCGTGGTCGTACCCAGAGCGTCAGAGAGGTCAGATCTTGAGCGCTTAAGGCATCCAGCAATTTGTTGGCGCCTTCTGTTAATTGTGAAAAAGGTCTAACCGACTAGCGTCGATGCTGTTAATTGTGCTCAATAGCGAGCCTCTGTTTTTTTCGGTTAGGCTAATGCTTCGAGTCTGACGCGAGCATCCAGTTCATTGGACTTTGACCCGTGCGCGCGTCGCATAGAGACCCTCGGAGTGCCTGGTGACTGGGCCCTAACCGCTTTGTACGCTCACCTAGCTTTTCTTTTATATCATGAGACCGTAATGTGATTTTGAAGATTGAAAGAGTGAGCCGGGATGAGCGCGCAAAAAGAAATTACTGACCTGATGAACCTATATTGTTCGGCGATTGATTCAGGCGATCTGAAAACCTTTGCCTGGCTTTTCGCAAACGCAACGTGGATAGCGGAAGGGCGAGTGCCTGGCCCCGAATCAATGAACAACATGATTCTGTATGCGGATGGAACGCCACGTACAAAACACGTCATTACGAATTTAACGCTGGATATTGATGAAGCGGCAAGCACGGCCAGTGGCCATAGCTATGTGACGGTTTACCAACAAACACCTGAGTTTCCGCTTCAAGCAATTTTTGTTGGGGAATACTACGATACGTTTTCTCTTTCGGCACAAGGCTGGGCCTTTACCCAGCGCGAAATTCGTCATTCATTAATTGGCAACATGCGCGCTCATCTTAAAACCCCATCACTAACCATCCCGGGGGCGACGCCTTGATCGATCAAAAGGCGGATTAAATGATGCAAAGTGTGCCGCTATGGTGCTTTGGGAAGTTAGTGTGAGTGACTTCAGTTGAATATCGAACTTTTGCGTTGGGTTTGGTTGCGCATCGAGTTACAGAGACCTATGCCCAGCACGTAAAAAGGGAGATTAAGATATTAGTATGCCTCGTGCGGCCTCGGGGTCTTTAGGCGGGTCTTAAGCGCGCAGCAATAACAACGCCCCCTACATCACTATGGTCATGCCAACCTTAGGCAGATAATGCCTCGGCCCCGCGTTTGATTAAGACTTTACAAAGATTGGAGCGGCCACCTTTAAACGAGACTATTCTGAATTCCAGGGCTCTGATAACACCGTCGGTGACGGTCGGATTCGGCCGGAGTTGGGAATCGAGAGCCGATTCACCAAGTTTTCAATCGTTGATCCGAAATTTTCGATCACACGATACCTGTTCAGATGAGCTAACGGGGGCGGCAGCTAACTGGCTGGAACCAGGATACGTTTCGCTGGGGGGGAAAGCGAGGTTATTCTTCCTAACTACCTCGAACAATATCGCTGCATAACATTTACATCACCTCAAAGGTGACTTTGTTTTGCACGCCATAAGTTCGTACTGGAAGGCCGTCAACGAAACGTGGCACGTAGCGGAAGGTTTTTGCAGATGTAATTGACGCTTTATCAAAAATATTCTTGTCCAAGCATTGGCCCCGACGGTTGTAAACGCAGCTTTCAATGGCCGTGATGTCCTCGACAAAGCCGACTTCGGTTACAGTGAATTCCAATATGACGTACCCTGACCGGCCTTTGCTGAGCGCTCGCTGAGGATATTTTGGGGCCGTTTTAGTTACGGGCAAGTAGTTGTCGTTGATCGTTGTTGACGCACCCTGGTCGCCTAGAAGTGTTGTTAGCTGCGCCCTATATTGATCCGCTTTGGTATTGGTCTTCAGGCTTAATTGGTGCAATGCTGCCGTGCGAATTTGAACAGGAAGTGCCTGCGCTTCTAAAAGTGATTCAAATTCACGCAGCCGGGCTGCACGTTTTAGAAAATTGTTGGCATAAAAATATCGGGTGGAAAGGGTGAGCGGATGCTGGGGGCCTAGCGTCTGATCTCTAATTTCAATTGCAGAAAGCGCAGCTTCTTCAGAGAAGCCTGTTCGGAGCCCACTCAATCGCTGTAGTACGGTGGCCGCATCGATGTTCGGGCCGAAACTCTTTGTTAGGTGATAAATTCGTTGGGAGAGGCTGGCAATTTCCGTCTCCGTATCGAGGATACGAGTCCTCGCATCAGCGGTTGATTCGTCTGGCACAGCGTGCAGGCTGTAGGCGGTTAACGTCTCCGCAAGTAAAAGGAGCGGCTCAATCACATCGATACTATCTTGGCCAAATAATGACTCGTAACGGGTGACCAAACGTCGCATCAACGGCAACGCCGTGTGCGCAGGTAGAAAACCCCATGCGGTAGGATAAGCAAGCGCGGCATTCATCGTCAGTACGGCCAGCGTTTGACTCTCCGCTTCAAAGAGATCCGAGCCGAGTCGGAGCGCCTCGGTGGCATGCTGGTGTTGAGCCTCGGCATTATTGACCTGCTCCGCGGTGCGGAAGGCTTTGTAAGCGGTGTTGAACTGTTGCTCTATTGACGGACTATCTTCAGCTGCTATTGCACGAAAAGGTAGCGCCGCACAAACAATTAAAAAGAGTAAGGCTAATCGGGTTTGCCGCATGGTTGGTGTTCCGCATTGAAGGTTAAGATGAGTCTATGGGAAGCAGGCAGGCGTCCGAGACGCCTGCCGTCTATATCTCTACCCTCTTATTGCTTGCCCAGTAAAATCATAATTTTGACAGCTCGACATCGCTGCTATCTGCGCTGCAAGCGGTGATTGACTAAAGTCCGCCATTCCCGTCGTTTGCTCATCAAGGTCAGCCCAAAGGTGTAACCAAACGAAATCGGAGGACTCCTCGGACTCGAACTGAGGGTCTAAATCAACATACCAGTACCCTGTGGGCCCCTTGTCGCGCTCGTAAGCATCGATCCAGGCATGGTAAGCCGTTTGAAACTGCGCAAGGTCAACCTGTGAATAACCGTCATTGAAGTTACAGAACGCGTACTGTGCCCTGAAGGATTTACTGTCTGATTCGGCGCTGGCCGGACGTTGAACGGTGGGCGCAAAGGCGTAGGCATGCTCTTCTGAATAGGTTAACAATTCACTGGTCATGGATTGCCATTGCGATTCTTGATTTTGCTGCCAATATTGCCAGCCAGCGTTTCGAGCCGCCATCGAATCCCATAAAATCGACCACATAAAGTCCATGTCTTCATTTGGTTGGTCTGCCATCAGGATATTGGCGAACTGGATCTGGTACTCCCCTTGATCAATAAAGGCGTTCCAGTGATCAATGGCGGTACTCAGAGCTGCCTCAGAAAAATTGGGACCCTTCTTATGCCAAACATATTCGATGACGGGCTGTGCTTGGGCATTTGATTCGGTAACGTCATTGGCAACGGTTGTAATGGGTTCTTGGTTTGTCTCATTTTCGCTGCAACTGCTCAGTAACGAGACCAGCGACAGTAGAATAAAAAGATGCTTCATGATGCAACGCTCCTGCAATCGATTGGGATGATGAGCGAAATTTCCGACTCGCTAACCAACGGTATAAGAGGGGGTGTTTTAGAACAAGGATTGTTCGATTTTGGTTTCCATTCCACTTAGGCCCGCCGATGGCCTTTTTAATGGGCTGAGCGACTGAGCCAAAACCAAAAGTTAGGCAATCTTTAGTCGTTACAACCGGTTAGGGCTGCGATGAAAGAAGCTTCGAGGTCTTCAGACGAGGCTTAAGCGCGCAGCAATAACGCCCCTTGTATCACTATGGTCATGCCAACCTTAGGCAGATAATGCCTCGACCCCGCGCTTGATTAAGACTTTACAGAGATGCGCCCGATATTCCGCACTGGCGTGCATATCGGCGTTCAGGGTTTCTGCGGACAAGGTCACCGCATCGATTGCGGATATCCTGAAGTCAGAGGTTAAGGCCTCCTCAAAGGCGGCGGCCCTGAAAACACTGGCGGCCGCACCGGTAATCGCAACGCGCACCTCGCCGGCTGTCCGCGTGAGCATGACGCCAACCATGGCATACCGCGAGGCTGGATTCGGAAACTTAAGATAGACCGCCTGCTCGACCTGGGGAAAGTGAACAGCCTGAATGATTTCATCCGGTTCTAACGCGGTTTCAAACATGGCTTTAAAGAAAGCCTCTGCGGTAATGGTTCGACGATCTGTCACGATCTCGGCATTTAACCCCAATACCGCAGCAGGGTAGTCGGCCGCTGGATCATTATTCGCCAAAGACCCGCCGATAGTGCCTCGATTTCGCACCTGACGATCGCCGATGCCGCCAGCCAAGCTTGCGAGTGCCGCGCAATGTTCTTGCACAAGACTCGATGCGGTGACCTTCGCATGGGTCGCCATCGCGCCAATTTGTAACACGTCGTCGGCTTGTGTGATGGCGTCTAGGCCTGGGATTTTTGCCAAATCGATGACATCTGATGGCGCACTCAAGCGCTGCTTCATGGTGGGAATCAGGGTGTGCCCGCCAGCAATGTATACCGGTTCATCGGAGGCATTAAACAAGTCAACCGCTGTAGACAGATTGTCAGCGTTATGAATTTTAAACTGATACATGGCGGCCTCCTTAAGCGGTTTTCATTGATTGCATTGTCTGCACGGCGCGCCAGACTTTCTCGGACGTTGCCGGCATATCGATCTCAATGCCCCCAAGGGCATGAATGACGGCATTCATGACGGCCGGGGGCGATCCAATTGCACCGGCTTCGCCGCAACCCTTGGCGCCAACCGGATTGTGGGTACAAGGCGTACAGGTCATGCCCACCTTAAAATCCGGGAAATTGTCGGCTCGCGGCATGCAGTAATCCATGTACGAACCGGTGATCAGCTGGCCGGTGTCGTCATAGACCGCTTGCTCAAGCAGTGCTTGACCAATGCCTTGCGCTAAGCCGCCATGGACCTGGCCTTCAACGATCATAGGATTAATGATGGTGCCAAAGTCATCGACCGCCACAAACTGAATGATCTCGACAACGCCGGTATCCGGATCAATCTCGACTTCGCAAATGTGGGAGCCGGCCGGGTAGGTAAAATTAAGCGGATCATAAAACGCCTTCTCAGCGAGGCCTGGCTCGAGTTCGTCCGAGGGGTAATCATGATTGACGTAGGCTGCAAATGCGATTTCTTGAAAGGTTTTTGATTCGTTGCTATCGATCATTTTAAATACCGGGGCCTCGAAATCGATATTATCAACGTCCGTGCGCAGCAGATGCGCCGCGATTTTGCGGCCTTTCTCAACGACCTTATCGGCCGCAACCGACAAGGCGGAGCCGCCAACGGCGAGTGATCTCGAGCCGTAGGTGCCGAGACCAAAATCAAGCTTGCCGGTATCGCCATGGACGACCTCGACATCTTCAATTGGCAGCCCTAAGCGATCTGCAACCAATTGCGCAAAGGTGGTCTCATGGCCTTGGCCATGACTGTGACTGCCGGTCAAAACGGTTACCGATCCGGTTGGGTTTACCCGAACCTCACCAGACTCCCAAAGACCAACCCCCGCGCCGAGCGCGCCGGCAACCTGGCTTGGCGCCAGCCCACACGCTTCGATATAGCAAGAAAGGCCAATGCCTCTCAATTTGCCCCGGGCAGCGGCTTCTGTTTGACGCGCCGAAAACGTATCGTAATCGGCCATCTCCAGCGCTTTGTGCAGGCTGGCCTCATAGTCACCGGTGTCGTACTCCAGGGCAACCGGTGTTTGATATGGGAATTGGTCTCGAGAAATAAAGTTCCGCCGTCGCAGTTCTGCCGGATCAAGCCCCATCTCTGCGGCTGCCTTTTCGACAATGCGCTCGAGCAAATAGGTGGCTTCTGGTCGCCCGGCGCCGCGGTAGGCATCAACCGGCGCCGTGTTGGTAAAGACGGAATCAACCTCGACGTAAATCGCAGGCGTGCGGTATTGGCCCGCAAGCAAGGTGCCATATAAGTAAGTGGGTACGGCGGATGCAAACGTCGAAAGATAGGCCCCCATATTGGCAATTGTCTTGACCTTGAGCGCAAGGAATTCCCCGTCTGCAGACAAGGCCAGTTTCGCCTCACTGACGTGGTCTCGACCATGGGCGTCGGTTAAGAACGATTCGCTGCGCTCGGCCGTCCACTTAATCGTCAAACCCAATTTTTTCGCGGCCCAGGCCAGCGCAGTTTCCTCAGAATAGATAAAGATTTTTGAACCAAACCCGCCGCCGACATCCGGCGCGATCACGCGGAGCTTATGCTCCGGTGCTATTTGGACAAAGGCGGTCATGATCAGCCGAGCCAAGTGCGGATTTTGGCTGGTAGTGTGCAGGATGATTTCGTCGGTACCGCTGTTGTATTCGGCCAAAGCCGCTCTTGGCTCGATGGCATTCGGAATGAGTCGATTATTGGTTAACTGCAAGGTCGTCACATGGGCGGCGTTAGCGAGCCCTTCATCGGTTGCCGCTTCATCACCGAGTTCCCATTCATAGCACAGGTTGTTGGGGACGGCTTCATATAAGGTGTCTGCTTGACTGGCAGTCGCTGGATTCACGACAGCGGTTAAGGGCTCAAAATCGACCATGACCATTTCAGCGGCATTTTTTGCTTCGAGCTGGCTTTCAGCGATCACCAATGCCACCGGTTCACCGAGATAATTGACGCGGTCTGCTGCCAGCACCGGATGATGGGGCTGGCGCATTTCTGAACCATCTTTTGAGTGAATCATCCAACCACAGGGCAACCCGCCTAAACCGTCTTTCGTAACATCTTCGCCGGTCAGTACCGTGATCACGCCGGGCGCCGCTAAGGCCGCACTAATATCGAAGCTTTTGATATCGGCTCGCGCGTAAGGAGACCGTACAAAGGTGGCATAGGTAACCCCGACGAGTTGAACATCGTCGGTATAGCGGCCTTTGCCAGTGACAAAGCGATGATCTTCTTTTCGTAAGACACTTTTTCCGATTAACGATCCGCTCATGACGACTGCTCCTGCATCTCCGACGCACCCTGCATCACGGCCGAGACAATATTTTGATAGCCCGTACATCGACAAATATTCCCGGAAAGGCCCTCACGAACCGCCGTAGGATCGCTAGCAAAACCTTTGTTCACCAGATCCACGGCAGACATGATCATGCCAGGGGTGCAAAAACCGCATTGTAAGCCGTGGCACTCGTTAAAGGCTTTTTGCATGGGATGACTGGCTTCATTCTCAGCCAAGCCTTCTATCGTCATGATCTCGGCGCCATCGGATCGAACCGCCAAAACAGTGCAGGCTTTCACCGCATCACCGTCGACATGAATCGTGCAAGCACCACACTGAGTGGTATCACAGCCGATATGGGTACCGGTTAAATGAAGGTGATCACGCAGGACGTCGACGAGGGTCGCGTTCGGTAAGCAATGCACCGTCCGCGTTCGTCCGTTAACCTTAAGTTCGATGGTTTCCACTCCGCTTCTCCTTGATTCATGATCAGTGCAAGCACAAGACAAATCTTAATCGCTGGGACGTCTTCTCAAACCCGTGCTCCATGACTTGTTTTAGCATCGCTATCAGTTCGTCGCAACCTAGGCGGCTTGCAATCATCAATCGAGTCGCCAGCCAGCGGGTTAGTTTGTTTCGATCGTTTCAATTGTCAGATCTAGATCCTCATCGTCGCAAAGGCGTCGGACAAACTGGGTAAAGAAATCTTGGGCCATTTTTCGAGCCGCACCCTGGATCAAACGGCCGCCTAACTGTGCAATTTTTCCGCCCACGGCGGCAGAAACACTGTAGCTGAGCCGGGTGGCGGGCAGGCCGGAATCGGTTACCGCGTCGAGCCAGACCTGAGCGCCACCTTTGGCAAAGCCGGCGACACCGCCTTTACCTTCACCGGCGATTTCATAGGAGAAGGGCGGATTCAGATTTTGGAGTGCAATGGCGCCCTTAAAGGTGGCTTTAACCGGACCAATTTTTGCGGAAACCGTCATATCGTAGGCGTTCGCATCAGTCTGCTCAAAGTGCTGGCAGCCAGGCAGGCACTGCTGCAACATCTTCGGATCATTTAGCGCTTGCCAGACCGCCTCGACAGCGCGTGGTATTACCAACTGTTGCTTTAGTTCCATAAAAACTCGCTTAATCTCAGGTAAAAATTCTAGCTTGAGCAATGGCTACGCATCAACTTGAATGGCTTATCCTTTAAAGGATACAAGTCGTAGGTGAAGGTCCGGTGAAAAGCTTCCTTCTGCTCTTCGGTCTGACATAAATTGCCGAATATCTGCGCCGCCTAGCTTCGCATGGCTTAACGATTGCCGCCATGCGGTCTGAATCCGTAAGTCTAATTCAATGTAAGGCTTAGGTCAGTTCGGATCGCTTAACCAGCGCTGCTTGCTCGCAGCCCTCTGGCGGTTGTTAAGCCGGCAGTACGTTCTGTCCCTATTCTGGAAATCCTGAAGGTTCTAGCGTGGGTTCTGGATTCGGATCACCCAAGCGATAGGCTGCTCGCTTTATCTGGATCGGCGTGACCCATCAGCCACAATATTATGACAAGGTTGTATCGAATAAGAGTTCGTGCGATTCGTGACGAGTGGCCTGACGAACATGGATTCGATTCTGTTTGCTGATGACAGTACGATTCATAGCTGTGGGCAGTTAGATAATGATTTAGACCTCTTGGCATTCGCAGTCCTGACTTCGATCCGGGGCTAAAACGCTGGGTAGTCGCTTTTGTTAAGCTAGCGCAAAAGGCGGTGATAACCTCGAGGGATTGCCGCCTTCTGAAAATCGTCTGTCTTGGGGCGCTTTGTATGATTGAAAGGCGTTTAGTAAACTTTGGGGCTAACTCGACTTGCCGTCGATTAAAAGCGCCAGCGCTCATCTATCTTGATAATGCGACGTTACCTAATTCATGATGACGCCTATGGTGAGCGTAATAGGGTTAAGGGCTGTAAACCCTACAGAGCGCTTTGAAGCGTTGGTGGGCGCGGAAATCAGTGGCTAATTATATCGTTGGATTGCCTACGGAGCAGGGCGATAAAACAAGGAGTACGGAATTTGCGGGTCATTACTTTTGGTACTTTTGATGTGTTTCACGTTGGCCACTTAAACATCTTAGAGAGGGCTCGCGAGATGGGAGACCACTTAACCGTTGGTGTTTCATCTGACGCGCTGAATTTTGATAAAAAGGGAAGGCTACCTATTTACTTGCAAATGGATCGATTGCGGCTCGTTGAGGCCTTGGGCTGCGTTGATGAAGTTTTTATCGAGGATTCCTTAGAGCTCAAAGAGCGTTATATTATTGATCACCGTGCGGACATCTTGGTCATGGGCAATGATTGGCAAGGAAAGTTCGATCAGTTCGAAGCTATATGCCAAGTCTGCTACCTCCCTAGAACGCCTTCAATATCCACAACCGAAACAATAGAAGTTATTAAAAATCGCTAACGATCACCACAGTGCTGCCGGGGCGGGGAAGTATTTATTTTGGATCTCCGAAAATTACTGCTTTGAGATCTTAAGGCCGCTGCAAAACCTGATTTGGTTTGGAGGGGGTGAGGTTTTATGGTTTGTGGCGGGCACGAACGTCAATTGCCAGGAATTCACAGAGCAAGAACAGTTTTCAAACAACCCATCAGACGCCGTTATGTTTAATCCTTGTGCGTGTTTCGTACCTGGAAATGTTATTCCAAACTTTATTCCAGGATTAAAAGTACAAGTTTTTCATGGGCTCGAATGGAAAAAGAAAGGCCACTTCGCGATTCGGGATTGCTTTGATTTGTATTGTACTCATGGTAAGGCCACAACAGCGCGGTTTGAAAAATTAGCCATAAAGCATCGTTACTTTGACGTTGTTGAAACCGGTTGGCCGAAGCTTGATGGGCTATTTAAAAGCTCGTCTTATCAATGGCCGTCTCGAACGAACGATCCCGTTATCCTGTATGCACCAACTTTTTCACCTGCTTTGACCTCCGCGCCAGAACTTTATGAAGAAATTATCCGGCTATCTTCTCTCCATAGTTGGCAATGGTTGATAAAGTTTCATCCGAAGATGGACCCAGTGTGGATGGAAAAGTATCAAGGTCTATCTGTGCCGAATATAAAGGTGGTGACGGATAGTGATGTTTCGAATCTGCTACAAGCGGCCGATATAATGGTGTCGGATACGTCATCAATTATTGGAGAGTTTGCGCTTTTGGGAAAGCCCGCGGTGACGCTCAATAATGCCGAACCCGGTGATTATTTGATCAATATTGAGCAACCGTTGGATCTGGAAGCTGCGATCGTAAGCGCCCTACAACCCTCAGCGCAGTTAAAAAAACAAGTGAAGAATTATGCTCAGGATTTACATCCCTATCATGATGGTCTGTCCGCCGAACGCGTTCTTGCAGCAACCGAAGATAGGCTGGCGGCGGGTCAACGGGGTTTAAAAAAGAAGCCGGTCAATCTGTTCAGAAACTTGAAGATGCGCTATCAATTAGGGTTTTGGCGACCGTGAGTTCCTAAAACCACTGAAGGCTCTATTGGAGCTTTTGCTTTAGATTGGTTTGTCTCCTTAAATGAGATTGAGCCTGGGAATGATACCAAGACGATCGGTCCGAGCGTTTCGCGGGGCTAGGGCCTCTGGAAATGCTCGCATTGTGAAATCGTATAAGGGCGACGTCGAATTTGGCACGACCAATTCAAACTTGCTCTGGTGGCTAACGCCAGATTTTGCGCTGAGATGGTGCGGTCTTAATGCATGAGCACCTTAGAAAGCGACGATTAGCATAGCCTTATAGCGAAAGGGAGTTCACAAAACGTGATCGCATCGGACACCCCGATTATTGATCGGTATCACCTTCAGCATAACCTGAGAACGCATTTTCGGATTGGATTTCGCTCAGCGCTTTACGGCAGCGATGAGATGAGGCCTGTCATTGTCAAGTATCTGCCAGCAGGATCCCGTGCGGGTTTGATTTTGGATCGTATCGAGGCGATGGTTCTCATCAAAACTGCTGGCGTTATGTTCGGCAGGAGGGAATTTGGTTTTATGCTGTTTCGATTCGGCCATAGCTTCTGCATAATTCGATGGTGAACATGATGTTTAATCATGAAATGCCAACGTTGTCAGTTCGAAATCTTAGGATGTCGTCGCTCAATTGTTATCTCAAGGAACTAGGCTGTGATATCTAAACTCTCGCCAGGAAGCCTGAACTATGTGCGCGTGATGTTGCTGGTGGTTGGTTCAACACTGCTTATGTTTTTTGTCTTCATGCTCTGTCGTTTAAGCCTGGTTCTTCTTAGCTTTGGACCTGAGATTGCCACGCAGCATGATGAGATGCAGCGGGCTCTGATGGTTGCTTCTCGATTTGATATTGCCTTCATCTTTCGCTTGAACCTGCTGAGTGTATTGCTTGCCGTAACCGCTTTACCGCTTGGTCAGAAATATGTCGGCCTGCACCGCTCTATTTGGCTTGTGGCTAGATTCTGGGCGTCGTTCATCGTTTTAGTCGGTGTGGCGCTATCGGTAACCAACATTGTTTATATTCGATTTTTTGGGCGCCCTTTTGATAGCTTTGTATTTCATGGATTGGGGTACGGTGCGGGTAAGACCCTGGATAGTGTTACCTCGCTGGGTGACTTTCCTGTCGCAGTCGGCGCATTGCTGATTTTGAGTATCTTCGTGATTTGGGCCAGCCTTATTGGTTTTGGTTTGATTGAACGATATACCCAAAACATGTTGGCCTCGAAGCGAAGATTTTGGGTGTTGTTTATGGCGTCCTTGATAATTTATTTGTCGCTTGGGCGTGGCACGTTGACAACATTTCCTTTGTCACAAAAGCATTTAATCGCGTCATCGATGAGTGCGGTGAATAACCTCGTTCCGAACGGCCTTGTTGCGATTTATTATGGGTACCAGGACTTTCGGCGATCTAAAGATTTTGATCTTGCCTCCGATGACCAAGGCCGCAAATTATTTGAAGAATTCTATGGCGTTCCTCCAGGTCCATCTAGCTTGTTCTCTCAGTTTTTTACTCAAACGCGCAAGTCTGAACGGTTGAAAGCCGACCCGCCGGATGTAGTTTTGAACCTTGTTGAGAGTCTGGGTCAAGGATTGCTACTAGAGCGTTTTAATGCGTTTGCACCCCTTGCTGGCGCGTTGGCGCCACATCTTCAGCAAGACTATTATTTCCAGAATTTTTTGCCCGCACATAACGATACTCAGAAATCAGTTCTGAGCTTATTGATTAATAGCGAACACAGCGAAATCAGTTATTCAAGCCATCAATATATCAAGCTTGAAACTTCTGCGGCTCAAATATTTAAGCGGTCCGGATACCGAACGATTTTCATTTACGCGGGTTTTGAGGGTACTAAGAATCGGTCAGATTACTTTAAGCGGCAAGGCTTTGACGAGTTCATCGGGGCTAGGCAATTGAAAAAGCTGTATCCAGAAATGGAGATGTCGGTTTGGGGCGGTGACGACAAATACGTCTACGACCAGGCAATCGAGCGTTTAAAGTACGGCAGAGTTGATTCGAAACCCTTATTGATTGTGACGTTGAGTGTGACGAATCACCCGCCTTATAAGATGCCAGGTCATGTCGACGAGAAAACTCCGCTCAGTTCTAAAGCGTTAGCATCAAGGTTGGGCGCATTGCCGATGGCTTCCATGGAAACCTTTCGTTACACCAACGACCAGCTCGGGTATTTTTTGGCGCGAATAAAGGAAAGTGCGCTTAGCGAGAAAACAATTGTCGTCGCCACCGGGGATCACGCGGTTAGGGGATTGGAATATACAGAGCAGGAGGCGCTGCATCAGATTTCAGTCCCGCTCTATTTTTATCTCCCCAAACGGTTTGAGCCAGAAGTAGCAGAAGGTGCGACCGACTCTGTAGCATCGCATAAAGATGTTATGCCAACGCTTTATCATCTTGCGCTGTCCGACGCGCGTTATCCAAATTTAGGACGGAACCTGTTTGCGAAAACGGATCTGCGAGGGCCTCATAATTTTGCATACCACAGTGATTATTTGGTCGTTGGTGATCGTGTGTATGGTTTGGTGGGTCCAAAAGGGCAGCGCGCTTTTTGGCGGAGGCAAGGCCTTGATATGATCTCCGGCCCGGTCGCTGAATCGTCTGTCAATTACGAGCGAGCGGAACAGTATTCAAAAATCTTAGATTGGTTGACACGATATCAGTTAGTGGGCTCGGATATCGTTCCAAAGTCTTAGCATCGGCGGATTCAAGTTTTCGTAAATTCCATCGAGGTTACTACTGTGCGGGTTAGTGACGCGGGTTGAAATACGCTTAAGTGTTGTCTAGGTCGAACGTGCCTATAACTACCCGTCGCGATTGCGAATTCTACTCGCTATCGGCTGTTTTGATTGCGCCAATAAACACCATAGTGTGGGTAATCAAAATCGATCGATAAAGATGCTTTGTGCGCGAATTGATTTTTTATAACGACATATTTATTTATTGTCTTAAATAAGAACTTCTGAATCAATTCTGCAGTAAAAATCGGCGTCATGAGAAGGCGGAATTTATCTGTGTTAGAAGCGAATTAGCTGGTTGTGAAAGTTAGCGTTGCGTTACTAATTTAGGTTCGGTGGTCTTTTGTGAAAATCGCTTAGGGCAGTATCCTCGGAGTTTCTATTGCCATAGCGGCGATTGGGTTTGCGCTGAAAAATTATGATATTACTTTTTTTGTAAACCCTCAGGCTGCATTGATTGTCTTTGGCGGCACGTTAGCGGCAACGATGATCTCGTTTGAAGGCAAGGAAGTTTTTAGAGCCCTTGGCGCAATGCGTGAGATTATTGCGCCGTCCTCAATCGAGGATAAAATGTCGCGATCTTAGAATTTTAGCGGGTCAATTCATTATGCGGGTTGTGGTCTACATTTTGCCTGTCGCTCAGTAACAGAACTGACGGCAGGTTACCGCTTTTAATCGGGCTTTTTATCTTGGGCAGGATCGCTAATGCGGTGCCTTCGAGCGACGGCATCGGGTTTATTGGAGCTGAAGCTTGCGTCTCGTGCTTCAAGCCGGTTTATTTGCTCGTTGCAGGGTGCGCCGAGAGAGAAAGATCTTGTTAGTAAGTGGTCGTGAATGAAAAAGCGCTAGGCCAGATTTAAATAACCGATTGCCAGCATCAATGCTAAAACGATAAATACCAGGAACTGGCGACCCGCGCGGCGGTGGCGCTGAGCAAGCTGCTGAACGCTTTCATTGGCAATACCGTTTAACAATATTTCGTTTTTTGGGGATATGAAGACCATCGGTATTTTAAGCCATTTAGGCGATCCGAGTTGTTCCCAAACTTCGGGCTCGAGCGTCTTGACCGATTGATAATATTGATACTCTGCAAGCCCTGAGCGCAGCATGAGGGTGAGCCAGGTGAAGAGTAGTAGGGCGATGAGTGTCATAGGCTGAAAGCGACATTACGGAGTTGGATCATACAACAGAAATGGTAACCCCGGTGGTCAGTTGGACCGTTAGCCGCGGATTGTTCCAGCAAGGTTGTCCAAGCGAGAATGAAGGGATGTCGCTCTATAGCTTTCTGCAGCGCGCAAGTTGTTTTAAAAACGCGTTATGAGCCAAGCTGTCTGGCGGCTTTTTAACATCGTTAAAACACACTAAGGTGAACGTTTTCGGTGTTGAGTTGGATGCCCGATGCAATTACTTCTAGCGTTTTCATACAGCCTGATGCCGGACGGATCACCTGGCCCGCATAATCTCCGACTTGCCGAACTGCTGCGACAAACATTGTCGCGCCCGCAGCAACACGGCGGGTTCTGTGCTTGGGTGCAATGGGAGATTGCTGACGCGTTGCGGCTTCTGTCGCCAGATGTTTTCAAGACCCTGATTGATGCACGCCGGTTGTGGGTGATCCCACCGCCAAAGTTTGTCGCATCAGACTTTGAGGACCAGCAGCTTTGGCAATATCTCAAGCGTTTAAAGACACAGGCCGCGCGCCAGCTGATGAATCGATTGGCGTCCACTGAAGCGAATTTGCTTGAAGGCCTGAATGGGCTTCTTGATAAGCCCAAGCTGTATACACAATTTCCAGATCTGACGCTGAAACCCCTTGAGAGACCGCGCTTGGGACCGCTGTTCATGGAACGTCGTGAGCTGCCAGCTGCCAAGGACTATCCAGATGGACTTGGCCCTTACCAAACCATACGAGTCAACCGGCTCATCCTTGATGCGGTCCTCAACAACGATCAAATACTGCGGCCAGCGACCTATCTCAGTACGAAGGGTGTTATCGATGAGTCGATTCAGGCCGTTGATCTCGACACCCTTAGCGAGGTTGTGGTGCTCGCGCATCCAGCGCACCTACCGCGATGTTTGCAGCAAGTCGAATCTGTGCTGACGCAATGGGCTGCACGACCGATACCGGTCATCCCGGGACTTGCGGTTGAGCTGTGGCCCTGGGATGCCGGGGTCGCGCAGCAGTGGTGCTGCTCCGAGGCGGCTTGGACAGCCTATGAAGAACGAATACAGGCTTGGGCCAAGCGCCAGGGGCAGAATTAACCTGGTTAATGGTTCGCCCTGCAATACCCGAACAAAGCCTGGCGCTGTGACTAAGTTTGATGGCGCGGTCACTTCCCTGGAATGTCAAATTAAGCGATTGGGTTCGCCCCTAAACTGTGAACGATTTAAGTTTTTTGGCAGTGTTTTGATCCGCGGGTTCAGGCGATGTCGATAGGTTTTGATGCAATTAAATGAGGCAGTTTGGTGGCCTTTGGTGTTTTTTTGGCGCTCAGCGGGTCAATCGATAGAAACACTTTAAAAAGACCGCTAAACGACGAACAAGGAATCGAGTGCGCCAAAACCACTATGAATCCCCGATAGAGCAATCAGTTTGCGCCCTGCCTGCTGATCAATCAGGCGGCGAGTCATTGCAGATTGATGCCTGGGGCTGGCGCGATGACCCCTTGCGCGTGGACCCCGTCCCAGACTAGTCGTCGACAGGGCCTTTAATCGAATCCTTACGGTGGCAGGCTAACCGGCGGTTGATCGCTTGAGAATCGAGCGCACAGGGCATCTCTATCGTTATTTTTTTAACTGCGTTAGGATGCCAAGGATGACTCTAGAATTTTGTTTCGCATTCAGCAACAAATTAGCGGCAAAGCAAGCCGCCGAAGCCTATGGCGGCTATTTGTATGACGACGTCAAGGACCGAACGCAACATCACCCCTTCGCGTCGCTGCTGTGCAGCACCAATCCTGATCTAACATCGCTCGTGTCGGTTGCTGATGTTGGCGCGTACCTGATTGATCGTCGGGTGATGAAACACAGGGAAGTTTTAAATCCGGTTGGCGTGCAACCCGGCGCCGTTGGCGTGTTCACTCTGATCGCAAAAGCAGAGCTTGGTCCTGTGGCGGCGGACGCACATTGGCGTGATCAGCACACGCCGCTGGCATTATCAATCCACCTTGCCATGAGTAATTATGCGCAATTGAGTGTGCTGCATCGATTTAAAGGGCCTGCTTGGGACGGGTTCGCGTTGTGCGGCTTTGAATCTGTTGAGGACCTTCAAACCCGTTTTTTTGCAACCAAGGCCGGTGAGCGACTGATTGCCGAAGACGTGAATCGGTTTGCCGATACTCGCCTTAGTCCGCGACGGGTCGTTGCCATTGAAACTCGGTACGAGGCCTAGGCCACGCGCAGAACGCAAGGCATAGGCGGCTACAGCTTTGAAGCGGCTGGCGTGCTATTGGGACCAGTTGTGGTCGGCTGGAAAGCATAGCCGAGGCGCGATGGGCGTTACGCTTTAGATGCAATCCAGCGATCGACCTTGTCTTCAAGCAACAGCATTGGCAAGGGCCCACTGCCTAAAACAACATCATGAAACTGCCGAACATCGAAGGCATCTTGCAATGCCGCTTCGGCTTTTTTTCGGAGCCGTTGAATTTCGAGCATACCGATTTTATAGGCCGTGGCTTGTCCCGGCATATTGAAATAGCGGCGGATCTCAGAGCGGACGGTTGCCTCGGGCCGGGGTGAGTTGCTTAAGGCGTAGGCAACAGCGCGCGCTTCACTCCAACCTTGGTCGTGGATGCCCGTATCAACCACCAGCCGAATGGCGCGCCAAATTTCTCCAGTTAAGCGGCCAAAATCGGCGTAAGGGTCCTGATAGAACCCCATTTCTTTACCAAGGTACTCGGCATACAGGCCCCACCCTTCGCTGAAGGCGGTGTAACCATGGTGGGTCCTAAAGCGAGGGATGTCGTCTAGTTCTTGCTGAATCGCAATCTGCAGATGATGACCAGGCAAGCCTTCATGATAGGCAAGGTTTTCAAGGCGATATATCGAGACGGCGCGCATATCCGCTAGGTGAACGTAGAATACACCAGCCCTTGCGCCATCCTGGGTGCCGCGCAGGTAATGGGCTGCGGCGCCTGGTTGCTCCCGGAAGGCTTCAACGCGGCGAACCGCCAAGGGCCCTTTGGGCAGGATACCAAAAAACGCTGGCAGCTTTACTTGTATCCCGGCCAAGTGCTGGCGAGCGAGGTTTAAGTATTGCTCGCGACCCTCGTCCGTATTGGGAAAGTAGAAGTCATCGCTTTCGCGCAAGTGATTGAAAAATGCACTAAGCGGTCCTTTAAATCCAACCGTCATCCGAATTGCGTTCATCTCTTCTTGGATTCGGGCTACTTCTTGCAGGCCGGTCCCGTGAATGTCATCTGCGGTCAGTGACAGGGTCGTCATGAGTTCCAATCGATGCGCATAAAATGCCTCGCCATCCGGTAACGCACCGGCCCCGGTTGCCTGCGCTGAAACGTGCACTCGGTCCGCATTTAGCCAAGCAAGAATGGCCTCAAAAGCAGGCTTCATTGACTTCAGAATCGCAAGCCGAGCGGCAGTTTGAAGTTGTTCTGCCTGTTCTTCGGTGGCTTGCCCGTTGGTGACTAAACTTTGGATTTTAGTCGTGATGTCACGCCAGATTGCGGAATTGCCCGCATCCGTAAAAGGTGCGCCATCCGTAAAAGGTGCGCCGCCGGTCACGCGTTTGATTTGGCTCTCGGCAACCTCATAGTCGAAATAAGGCGCTCGTATCCCACTGCCTGACGCTAATTTTGCGCGATTGAGGTGCTGCCTCAAGTAGCTGCCGGAGGCTTGAAGCCTTGCCACATAGGCCTGCATGTCGTTTAAGTCATCGACCTTATGATAGTTGATGAGGAAACTGGGTAAGCCTGTATGCGGGCCGCGCCGCCCGAAAACATATTCATGTCGCCGGAAGCGCACCGCTTTTTCTGCACGATCCAATAAGAATATCCAAAGGTCAAAGGATCGCTGCGCCTCTTCGTTCAGTCTGGCGCGGTCAAAGCTTTGCTGCATCTGTCGAACGCTGGCGCGGCGCCAGGTTAATTGCGCATCCTTCGCTGCATCGGATACCTCATCAAGATCACGGTAGCCGCGCTTGTCGCCCAGCCGAGTTTTGGTCATCGGACTAAAGTTGAGGTAGGTTTCAAATTCTTGATCGAGCCAATGGTTTAAACGGTTTGATTCGATTTGCTGCGCCTCAGTCGCGGTTGCCTTCAGGCTTGCGCGCTGCAAGTCGGAAGGAAAAACGGCAGCTGGAGCGTAAGCGCCCAATAAGATTAAGCCGTGCAAAATGGCTGTGCTGAATTTCATGCTGAATCCAATCGTTAAGGCTTCACTTCTTTTACCAGAGTAACCGCTGAATACAAGCGAGCCTCATGAATCGCGGCGGACAACGTCGCCTTACTCTGGTGAGGCAGCCTGACCTTGTGATAACGTGCTGCGGCACCGTTAGACCCTATTGTGTTTACGCAGATGGTCTCAAATCAATGGATGATACGCGCGATTGATCACGCGGCTTGCGATGATGCGAGGGTGGTTTATCGAACGTTGGAACGGTTTTTAAGATTAAATTTGGGTCTAAAGGAGGGCGCAGTATGCAAACGTATCAACTCATGGTGAACGGTGCGCCGCATGCCGTTACCTCAGAACCCGATAAGCCGCTGTTATGGGTATTGAGGGACCATTTAAAGTTGAAGGGCGCTAAATACGGGTGCGGCATTGCGCAATGTGGCGCGTGCACGGTGCACATTGATGGCGTGGCGGTTCAATCCTGTGTTTTACCCATTAGCAGGGTCAGTGGCCGGGTCACAACCATTGAAGGCTTGGCGAAGAACGGATTGTTACATCCCGTGCAGTCTGCTTGGATCGAGCACGATGTCCCCCAATGCGGTTATTGCCAGGCGGGTCAAATCATGAGCGCGGCCGCGATGCTGGCGGTCAATCCCGCGCCGACCGATGTCGACATTGATACGGCGATGTCTGGAAATTATTGTCGTTGTGGCACCTACGTTCGAATTCGGGCGGCGATTCATGCAGCAGCAGAGGCTCGCTCGGTTGAAGGGGAGGCCGAAGTATGAATAACGTTTTAACGCGACGGCATTTTTTAAAGGCCTCGGCCTTAACTTCGGGTGGTTTAATGCTTGAGTTGACGCTCAGTGGTCCTTTGCTTGCAGAGGCGCTCGGGACCTTGGTGGGGTCGAAAGAGCTCAACGCCTGGGTGCAAATTTCATCTTCCGGTCAGATCACAATTTACTCGTCAGTTCCTGAGATGGGCCAAGGCATTAAGACCGCTTTACCGATGATCATTGCTGAGGAAATGGGGGCAAAATGGGATGATGTCAAAGTTCTGAAGTCGGATGTCGATTCAGCCCGATTCGGGCTTCAAGGTGCGGGTGGCTCAACCTCAATCCCCAGAAATTTTGATTCGATGCGGACGATGGGTGCGTCTGCGCGCGAAATGTTGATCGGAGCGGCTTCTGAGGCATTAGAGGTTGATCGAGCCGAGCTCGAGGCCAAAGACAGTAAAGTGATCCATCTATCAGGCGAAAGCCTTAGCTTTGGCGCGCTTGCCGCGCTTGCGGTGCGTCAGCCTATTCCGGATCCGGCGACGCTTTCCTTTAAAGATCCAAAAGCGTACACCATTATTGGCACGTCCATTGCCGGTGTTGATAATTTAGGAATTGTGCTGGGGCAGTCTCAATTTGGGATCGATGTTGATGTGCCCAATATGCGCTACGCCGCTTACACGCGCTGTCCGCGTTTGGGTGGCGTGCCGATATCGTTTAATGAACAGGCTATAAAAGCCTTGCCTGGGGTCTTAGACGCCTTCATTTTGACGCCTGATGCGCGCGCGGGCCAATCCAGTATGTCGTTCCTCGATGGGCTTGCCGTCTTACAGGGCGGTGTGGCGATTGTCGGTGAGGACACTTGGTCCGTGTTGAATGCCAAATCGAATCTAAAGGTTGTTTGGGATGAGTCCGCCGCCTCAACCGACAGCTGGTCGCAGATGAGACGCGAGGCGAAAAATCTTGCTGGCACGGCAGGTGGTCAGATCAAACGCGACAGCCCTGTCGAGGCGGCTTTGAACGCGCCAAGCAATAAAGCAATAGACGCCTTTTATGAATTCCCGTATGTTGCCCACATTTGTATGGAGCCGATGAATTGCACGGTTCATTATATTGCGGGCACAGAAAGCGAAGCCCCTCGGATGGAAGTTTGGGTGCCGAGTCAATTTCCAGGGCAGGTCAAAGAGGTTGCGAAGAATCTGCTGGGTGTCGATGAAGAACGCGTCACTGTGAATATGACCCGCATGGGCGGTGGCTTTGGCCGGCGTGCTGTGCACGATTTCGCGGCAGAGGCGATGGCCATTGCGGCACGTACTGAGGGCCCAGTGAAGCTGACCTGGACTCGAACGGACGATATCCACCAAGATTTTTTTAGAGTGGGTGGGTTTGAAAATATGAAGGCTGCGGTAAGTCCTGAGGGCAAGTTGGTCGCATGGGATCAACACTACATCGGGTTCGCTCGGAATGGCAAAGCGGTCATTGGCTCAGGCCTGCGAGGCAATGAATTTTCCATGACGGCCATGCCGAATGCGCGGGTCAGACAAAGTTTGATCGACATCAAGACGCATTGCGGGGCTTGGCGTGCGCCGGGTGCGAACACCAACGCGTTTGTAGAGCAAAGCTTTTTACACGAACTCTCGGTGCTTGCTGGGCGAGATCATGCCGAGTTTCTGATCGAGCTGATGGGTGAGCGCCGCTGGCTGAGCGAGGGCAATATCAATGCTTTGAATACGGGTCGCGCGATTGATGTCATTCAGTTGGCCGCGCAAAAGTCCGGTTGGGGTAAAGCCATGCCCCAAGGCTGGGGGCAGGGCTTGGCTTTCTATTTTTGTCACGCCGCGCACATTGCCGAAGTCGCTGACGTGTACGTTGATGCGGATCAAAATTTTAAGGTGGGCAAAGTAACCGTGGCCGTTGACGTTGGCCCCATTATTAACCTGAGCGGTGCGCTGAGTCAGGTGCAAGGCTCAATCGTTGATGGGTTAAGCACGATGGCCTTGCAACAAATTACGATGACCAATGGTCGGATCAATCAGGATAATTTTGATCAGTACCCGGTGATGCGAATGGGTGCGACCCCCGAGATCGACGTTCATTTTATTCAAAGCAACCATCAATCAACCGGTTTAGGCGAGCCTGCGTTACCGCCACTCGCGCCAGCGGTGACCAATGCCATCTTTGCGGCCACCGGTACTCGCATTCGATCCATGCCGCTTAGTCAGGAAGGCTTTAAGTTGGTTTAAAGCGGAGCGACGCGCTTGAAATGCCGCGTCGCCCCACGGCCTTATTCAGTGCAGTGGGGCGACAAGACCCGCATCAACTGGGGTGGTCACGGCCGAATAGGACCGCTATTTCCGAATAACCCGAACCGGCATATGGGTATAGCCTTTAACAAAGGAGGATAAGGTCCGCGTCGGCTCCGCCAGCACTTCAATGTGCTCAAACCGAGTGAGAATTTCTTCCCACAGCACGCGAAGCTGCAGCTCCGCCAATCGGTTACCCATGCAGCGATGGATGCCAAAACCAAAGGAAAGGTGCTGGCGCGCATTGCTGCGCTCAATGTCGAGTGCCTCAGGCGCCGCAAAGACGCTGGCATCCCGGTTGCCCGAGGCATACCACATCAGAAGCTGGTCGCCGGCTAAGATTGATTTGTCGCCAATCACGCAGTCTTTGTTGGCCGTTCGGCGCATGTAGGCTAGCGGCGTTTGCCACCGTATGACTTCGGCGACCATGTTGGGAATGAGTGCTGGGTTTTGGGTGAGCTTCTTGAACTGCTCTGGGAATTTGTTGAGCGCATAGATGCTACCGGACATGGTGTTTCTCGTGGTGTCATTGCCACCCACAATGAGCAAAAGCAGATTGCCAAGATACTCCAGCGGTGGCATATCTTTGGTGTCAGCGCCGTGCGCGAGCATAGAAACCAAGTCGTCCCCAGGGTTTTGGGTGCGTTCGTCCTTAAGGCGATTGAAATAGGCCAAGCACTCTAGGAGCTCTTCCCGGCGCTGTTCCATCGATTCGATGATGCCGCCCGGTTGCGGAATAGCGAAGGTAATGTCGGACCACCGGGTCAATTTTCTGCGGTCCTCGAACGGGAAGTCAAATAAGGTCGCAAGCATCATCGTGGTGAGTTCAATCGAGACGGTATCCACCCAATCGAACGGCTCGTTGTCGGGAAGACTGTCTAGCACCTCTTGGGTACGGGATCGAATGAGCGGCTCCAAATTGACTAGATTTCTAGGGGCCACGGCGCCGGTGACTGTTTTTCGCTGAACATCATGGGTCGGCGGGTCCATGGCGATAAAGGTCGAGATATTGAGCGCCCCTTCGGGTAACTCAGTGCCAACCGGAAAGCCAAGGGTAATGCCGTGGGCTGAGGAAAACGTTTCCCAGTCCGAGTCAACGTGTTTGATGTCTTCGTAACGGGTGAGGGACCAGAACCGACCCGCAAGGTCGGTTTCATTGAAATGAACCGGGTCCTCAGCACGCAGTCGATCAAAATACTCCTCCCAGCGGTTCTCGCTAAAGAGCCTGGGGTTAACCGGAAGAATGTCGGCAATCGGCACCTCAGCGGCCGGTGGAATGGGCCTAACTTCGTTAACGCCGTCGGCGCTCGGCATGACTTGGGTGCTTGACGGACTTTGCTGCTGCGCCATGGCTGGCTCCTTGCTTCTGATGGGCATTGAGAGAATACGAATTGAATCGATTGAATCGCGCACGAGGCGAATGGTTGGGCAAATCCTACAGGAAATTGCGGGGGTTGCGAATGCAGAACTCGGGCGAGGAGCTTTCAACTTGACTGGACTGCAGCAGACAAGTCTTCGGCCTGCTGCCAAATCATTCGGTCTTGGCTCGCAACCTGGCTTATATTCCAACGTGTCGGGTACCCACCCCAAGGTTGGGTTGGGGATTGTTGGGTCAGGCTTTGCTTGATGACCCGTTTAGATTGTTGCGCTAAAAGCGCTCGACATTAGGGCGTGGATGATGCGTTGAGGCCGATCCGGATCGGCGCCCCAAATTGCTCTGTTGGCGACAAGGTAATCTCGTTGCACCAGTCGATTTAAACTAAAAGCCCTGACCCTGGCAGCGCGCTCAAGGGCGATGCGCCGCGGGAGCGGCCTGCTGGTATGCCTTGGAAATGTCTTCGCCATGGGTGATTCAAGACGTTAGTGCCTTGCGGTCGCGTCATGACCGCAGCCGTCACAAAGTGCAAGGGTTTATGCGGCCTTTAGGCGATGCCAATAGGTTAAGTATTCAGCATAAACCGCAAACCCGGGTTGGCCTTGGGCCTCGACCTGGTGGCAGACTTTGAGCAGCGCATCGCCATTGGGTTTGGACGTGGCGGCGAGTAGGCTCATGTGTGAACGCAGTCGTACGCCGTCGCCAATCACGACCGGCTTCAGGATCCTAACTTTATCCAAGCCATAGTTTAAGGGGTTGGCGCCATCTTCAGGCCAACAACCTGCATCCTTGTAAAAATGCGATAACAAGCCGAGCACATGAAAGCCATGAATTAGTGTGCCGCCGTAGGGTGTGGTTCTTGCATAGTCAGGATCACAGTGACCCGGGGTACGCCAACGCGTCACTTCGCCGAAAATATTGACCTGGGTCTGGTCAATAAAAACCCAATCGCTGATGCCCAGGCTTTGATCGATAAACGCGGCAGCATTGTCGAGCCGAAACGGGCGAGGATTGTTCATGGGAGATTCCCTTGCGTTAAAACCAAAAAACAATAACAACAAACGCCCTGATATCGCAACGCAGGCCTTGGGTTCGTGATAATCTCTGCGGGTCAAAATGAGGAGACGCAGGATGCCAATAATTGAGAATAGTGAGTTTGAAAATAAAGTTGTTGTGATCACAGGCGCCGGCAATGGCCTGGGCCGATCCCATGCCATTGAATATGCCAAGCGTGGCGCAAAAGTTGTTGTGAACGATCTTGGCGGTGGTGTCGATGGCAGTGGTGCGGGTGATGCTGCCGATCAAGTGGTGGCGGAACTCAAGGCCATGGGCGCTGAAGCGGTCGCGAACAAGGCCTCAGTATCGGATCCTGTCGGGGCGGAAAGTATCATTCAATCTGCGCTCGATGCCTTTGGTCGTATCGATATCTTAGTGAATAATGCGGGTATTTTAAGGGACCGGTCCTTTAAGAAAATGACCTTGGCAGATTGGGACCTTGTTCTGCAAGTCCACCTTTCCGGTACGGCCTATGTCACTCGGGCTGCCTGGCCTCACATGAATGAGCAAGGCTATGGTCGGATTGTGTTGACCAGCTCAAGTTCTGGTATTTACGGTAATTTTGGTCAAGCCAACTACGGTGCTGCCAAAATGGGCATGCTGGGGTTAATGAATGTTTTGGCGCTCGAGGGTGCTAAAAATAATGTGCGAGTGAATACGTTAGCGCCGGCCGCCGCAACGCGCATGATCTCAACCATTCCTGGGCGAGACATTGACCCAGACAGTCCGCCGCCAGAATCAGCGCCGAAACTGGTCAGCCCAGCAGTTTTATTCATGACCAGTGATGAAGCGCCGACCGGCGTCGTCATTAATGCCGGTGGTGGCCGTTATTATCGGGCTCAGATCTTCGTCAATGACCCGATTAATTTAGGAATTGAGGCGACTTTTGAAGACCTGATGGCAAACACTGAGTCGTTGATGGATATGAGTCAAGCCAAACCTAAAACAGGTGGTGTTTAACGGCTGACGGTGATGAAGCAAGATGCCGACAAGGGTCCAGCATCCTGAAAGCATTTTGCCTCCCCCTGCGTCAGGGTGAATCGTCAACGACATTGGTGGGTGATTCGCTGACTGTTTTGAGCGGCGTCACAAGGCGTTTTTGATGAGGGGCTTTTGATGAGGCGCTTTTGATAAAGCGCTTTTGATAAGACACTTTAAGCAAGATGCGTCACGTGCCGTATTGGGTTGAGCCGCGTCGTGTAGAGGGGGTCCGGCGCGAGCTCCGCGTGAATCGGCGCGGGTCACATCAGGAAAAGGTGGCAATGACATGAACTGGAAGCAAAAGAGTCTGGCTGTTCTGTGCTTTATGGCGATGGCCTTGGGTTTCTATGCCAACGGTGGCGTCTACGTGACGCCGCACAATATTCTTGTTCTGTTGGCCTTTCTTGCACCGTTTACCGCTTTAGGATTGTATTGCTGCGTGGGCCTGGGGATGCCCATGGCGTTGTTTTTCAGATTTGTGCCCTTGCCGTTTGGGTTGCTGCTCTCGGCTTTTTTCATTTCCGTTGGTCTACGTTATGAGCATCCGTTTGTTCTGGGTGGTTTGATTGCCGCGCTTGGTGGTGGTTGCCTCGCGACCCTCGGGATCAATCTTAAACCCGACGATGTTCGGATGTTTTCAAGACCCAGCGCCATCTCCTTAGTGGGCGTGCTCACGTTTGCATTGGCCACGCCCCTAATCATTGTTTTGTGGTCTTTGGACAATGCTGATTTAGGACACTTTTGGGCGCCGATTAATCTTGGAATCGCCGTTGCGGCCTTCGGGGCCATTTACTTTGCATTAGACACCAAACAGGCACCGCTGGAACGCGCGCAGTCGGCCAGTTTAAATGCGGTGTTGTTGATCACTGGGTTTTTAGTCTATGAGTATTTTGTGGGCTTGGCGCGAATCGAATTTTCTGAATGGACAGCGATATTGACCGCTCAGAATGTTTTGACCCTAGTGGCCGCGTTTGCAATCTATTTTGGGGTCGTATTTGTCTCGATCTGTCATAACCAAATTCATCAGCTGCCGATACGACATTGGCACCTGGTTGAAACCTTTTTGTTCTTTGTCTTTATGGTTATCGCACCGGAAAGTATCCTGGAACTTGAAGTGGACCAGATGAGTCAGGATGACCTTGATCAAATGAGTCAGAGCGAATAGCCGGCGTGAGCGTTGGCTAACGGGTGCGATAACGCATCGGTTGGGTTCGGGCGGCGCCGTGCTCGGATAGGGTGTGGTCTTAAATTACGTTAATATGCTGGCAGTTTCGTAGCCAGTCCGCACGAACGGCATAACGTGCTGAAAACCGAAGCAGGTGAAACACCCGACTAAAGAATATTCAACTTAATTTGTTTTAAGGAGAGCGCAGCAATGACTAAAAAGACCTATATCCACCTAGAGGATAGTGAAGCTGCTGTGCTGCAGGTTGCCTCTCGAATTTATGCAGCTTATATCACGACGATGGATTTGACTGAGCGAACCAACCACACCGCATTGATGCGTAAAGCCATTGATTTGGCAATCGAAATGGCCGAAATGACTGATTCGCTAGTGATTTCCGATTTAGAGCGTCGTTAACCACGTTGAGTTGATGTGGCAAAACGACGGGTGCCGCTTGTCTTGAACCCTTAGCTTGAGTCCAGTTGAACGGCGGTGCCATAGGCGAGCGGTTCCGCTACGCCATCATCAAGTCGGGCTTGTAGTGTTCAGGGTGTGTTCTGAGTCTGTGTGGCTTTAAATTACCGGTCGCCGCTTGGTTCCGCAACTTTCTCTGATGGCGAGGCTCGCCATTTGCAAACGGCATCGCACGCTAGCGAGGTGCTCGAGCGGCCTAGCCCCATTCATTCAGCCGTGAACTTTGTCGCGTTCAGGTCTCTAATCCCTAGGATTAGAGCGGTTCAAAGGCAGGGCTATTTCGGTTAAATTTGGATCATTCTTGAGGGCAATGCTACGCGGTC
>Ga0209711_10000323_pt1 | contig 48982 bp, 30 predicted proteins | sample ArcticOcean_MG_C_7_FD_187441 | JGI IMG/M metagenome (GOLD analysis project Ga0209711, IMG submission 187441) | Marine microbial communities from western Arctic Ocean - ArcticOcean_MG_CB11_88 (SPAdes) (version 2) | ecosystem: Environmental > Aquatic > Marine > Oceanic | place: Arctic Ocean... | reverse complement strand
TTCACGCAAATTTACGTGGTGGTGTTTTTTTAAGAGGTTTTTTGTTGATAATTTTGTATCAATCGAGAGGCTGAATTTGTTGATGAATTAGAAGAACAATGTTTGTTTAAAAAATGGGTACCTTTCAGAGTGCAGAAATAGAAAGGGATCTGATAAGTCAAAGGACGAAAGAGGCTTTAGCTAGAAAGAAGAGTGAGGGATTCAAGCTTGGTAGGCCAAAAGGTAGCTTTGCTAAGGAAACAAAACTAACTGGAAGGGAGTCTGAAATAAAGCACCTCCTAGAAAAAAGCGTGTCAAAAAGTGCAATTGCTAGACTAATGGGAGTTAATAGATTGACTGTTGTTAGGTTTGTGGAGAAGTGGGGTTTGATGGCATGAATGTTATTATTATAAGTATTGTGAAAAAATGTTATATTATAATCTGGATAAATTAATTAATTGTTAGTATATGAAATCAACAGAACAAATGAAATTAGAACCAAATCAGCATGCTCTTTCTTCCCAAATCAATGATTTATTAATTAAGTTTGGATTTAACCAAGAAAATATTATATCACAAATAACAGAAGTAGAATTTCAAGACAATGATATTAATGCTCCTCTGAGTCTACAGGCTGAAATTCAGAAATTAGCAAACTCTAATAAATTAGATGAAAAGGTTGTAGTATTTAAGCTAGGAGCTAGTGATAGATCTTTTAAAGAAAATCAAGGTGAAAATAATCACTATGTAGCTTTATATTTTCATGAAGAAAAAATACATTATATTGATCCTACGGGTAAGTCAGTTTCTAAAACTGTAGAACAAATTATCAAAAGCTCTCACGGATCTTTAAGTGCAGTAGAGATTCTTAGTTCTAACAATGTTTTGCAATATACTAATGAACAAAATATAGGTCGACCTGACTATATAATGGGAGGTAATGATACAGATTGTGGAATATTATTACCTTTAGCTATTGATTTGATTAGTAATAACTATCAAGAACGAATACTTTTGCCAGAAGTAAATTCCAAAAGACTTGGAGGTATACTTAGAGATGTTGTTAATGGTGAACAAGAACTAGATAAGAGAGAAATAGGAAGTGTGTTGGAGCCTAATGTTACACTACTTAAAGAGGCGATATTATGGAACTTTGATCTTTCTAATAATTTTACCTCTTATAATAGAAGTCCTGTAAAAGGAGAGATTAATGACAAGTATAATGAAGGTAATGATTTTTCTGGTAGAACATGGGGGGCTTTCTATAAGAATAAAAGTGAAGACACAATCAGTGAATTATTATCTTTTTCAATTGATGAACTAAAACTAGGTTACGATGATGTGGTTAGTTCAATAAAAGAAGAAATAGGTCAATATCAAGAACAATTAGACTATGGTAAGAAGAGTAAAAATATAATTGATTCTTTGGCTAGAGTTAATGCTAGTAGACCAGAGAATAGTAGTTCAAATCTCAGAATTAGTAGCTTATTAAAGAATATTGGACACGAGGTTAGTCCGCAAAATATTGCTGATGTTGGTAGCGGTAAAAGTGGGTGTAAAAGCGTCACTATTAATGGTGATAAGCATTTTATAAAACCTTTCTCTTACACAAGACAAAATAGAGAAATAGGTATAAATCCTAGAGAACCGTTTTTATACAAAGTATTAGAGTATATGAATTTAGGACCAAAAACAACTTTCTTAATAGGTGGTGGATCATCTTTTGGTGTTAGTGCTGGTATAAAGGAAGGAAATTATATTATGACTAAGGGAGAGGAGTTATTTTTTGACGGCCAAATAGCAGATCATAAAACGGGTAGAGAGGCAAAAGCTTTAAATGTCGAATTTTATAACAATTTCAAAAACTCCAAGAAGGAGAATGCTGTTGATATTTCTTGTGCATCGCTGATAAAAGTATTATTATCAATGGGGGATGTCTATCCTGATAACACCGAAAATTATGGCATTTCTACAGAAGGTAATTTTAAATTTATTGACCATTTACCTGGTAATAATGGAGAATTTTCTGGTATTCATGATGAAATGGCAAGAAACCAACAATATTCACCAAGAACAAGTATGCAGAATTTATGTAATGATTCTTCATACAAAGGAAATTTATCTGATTTATCAGAAAGCCATAATAGATGGCAGAAATTTACTTTGTCCCAAGAAGTAAATGAACGAGTTTTTGGTGGAAATAAATTGCAAAAGGCTATTACTTCTGCTCTGAATGATACGTTGCAAGTTATGAGACAAAAAGATAATTACTTTGTAGAAGATGCAGAGGTAGATCTTCAAGGGTATATTGATAAAATTAATACAAATATACAAAAATATAAAGAAACTGAATATGCTAAACGCAGTGGCATGGAGTTATAATCTATTTTATTTGCACCATAGAATCATTCAGCTCCTCTAGGAGATCAAAAGTGGTACTATTTTACACGTATCTCGGCTTAACCCCTCGGGGGCTGGACCCCCGACCCAATATTCACTCAAATTTAAACCTTCTTAGAAACAGCAATAGCAAACTTAGTAGTTCCCTTTATAAACTTCGATAAAGGACCAAAACATTTTAACTCTTGGGCATTATGCTCATATCCAATATCTCTATGCTCCAACTCCTCTTGTCTAAATTTCTCAATCTTTTCTTTTAAATCCTTATCACCATCTTCCTTATCTAAATAGGCTATTTGTTCTTGATAATGCTCATCAATAACTTCTTCAACAGCCGTAGTACATGTCATCGCAGCCTTTTTATCAGCCAAAGCCGTAAAAAATCCAAGTGCATATCCACCAACTTTCCAAACTGGGTGCATTGCGGTAGGCCTAATTTTTTCTTTTTTTAGTTTCTTATCAAAATAATCAAAATGCACATCTTCTTGCTCCTTCATATGCTCAACTAGCTTTACGCTTTCATGATCTCCTTTCAGCTTAAAAGCTGCAATTTGGCCTTTATAAATAACCTGAGCACCAAACTCTCCAGCCTGGTTTACTCTAATCATTTCTTTATATTCTTTCTTCATAATTTATGTCTTTTAAACATTAAACCTAAAATGAAAAACGTCACCATCTTGGCAAATATAATCTTTTCCCTCTAAACGAAGCTTACCTGAATTCTTAGCTCCCTCTTCTCCTTGCAACTCTATATAGTCATTACATGAAATAGTCTCGGCTCTAATAAACCCTTTTTCAAAATCAGTATGAATAACACCAGCTGCTTGTGGTGCAGTGCTTCCTTTTTTAGCCATCCAAGCATGACATTCTTTTGGCCCCACTGTGAAGAATGTTATTAAATTTAATAGTCCGTATGAGTTTCTAATAATTTGAGACAAACCAGTTTCTTCAAGACCTATAGTTTCCAAGAACTCTTGTTTTTCTTCTTCAGATTCTAGGGCAGATATTTCCGCTTCAATTTGAGCGCAAATTTTAAGAGATCTAAAACCTCTTTCTTTGGCAAACTCATCAACTTTTTTAGTATATTCATTACCTTCAAGCTCATCGTCTTTTAGGTTACATACAAATAGCTGAGGTTTTGATGTTATAAGTTGTAAATTCTTAAAGATCTTTTGCTCCTCGACCTCTTGTGTTTTAAAAGCTCGTGCTGGGTTTCCTTCTTGTAAGATCTCTAAAACCTTTTTAGCAACTACTAATTCTTTTTGAATCTCTTTATCAAATTTGCCTTTTTTTTCCATTGCCGGAATTCTTTTTTCCAAACTTTCTAAATCAGCAAAAATCAATTCTAACTGAATCAACTCAATATCTCTAATAGGATCAATGCCCTCTTCAACGTGAGTAATATTCTCATCATCAAAACATCTAACAACATTTATAATTGCATCAACTTCTCTAATATGTGATAAAAATTTATTTCCCAACCCCTCACCTTTACTAGCACCTTTAACTAGCCCGGCTATATCAACAAATTCTATTTGCACAGGTATCTCTTCTGCAGAGCCGGCAATTTTAGTTAACTTTTCCATACGCTCATCTGGAACATTTACTTTTCCAACATTTGGCTCAATGGTACAAAAAGGATAATTTGCGGCTTCAGCAGCAGCAGTTTTTGTTAAAGCATTAAATAAAGTAGACTTGCCGACATTAGGTAGGCCAACGATTCCGCATTGAAGTGACATTTTTTAAAGATTCTTGTTAATTTTTAAGAAAAAGGTTCTAAGAAGATCAGTATAAAGTCGATAAATTTAATAAGCTATTTTATGTCAAAATACACAGTCTTTTTCCTTGTTTTTTTACTAACATCTTGCCTCTTTAGTCAAAAAATAACCTTAAAAGGCAGCGGTAACTTAAGGCTCACTCAAATAGACTATAGCGAGCTTTCTGAGTGGGAAAAAGGAAATCATAAAGATGCTCTTCGTGCATTTATTCACTCTTGTAATAAGTTTGCCAAGATGGCCGAAAATACATCAATTAGTGGGCAATTAACAAAGATAAAAGTAAAAGACTTTAGAGATGTTTGCGACATCGCCAGCGTCATTAAAACAATGAATTCTAAACAAGCTAAAAACTTTTTTGAAAACTGGTTTAAACCCTTCCAAGTCTCAGATAGAGGCGGAAATAAAAAAGGCATCTTCACAGGATATTACGAAGCCTCTCTAAATGGCAGCAAGACAAAATCTGCCAAATATAAATACCCAATCTACGCAAAACCACAAAATATTACAAGTGACCCATATCTAACAAGAGAGCAAATTGAAAATGGCGCTCTAGAAGGCAAAGGTCTAGAACTATTATATGTTGATGACAAAACCGACCTATTCTTCATGCATATTCAGGGCTCAGGCAGAATAACACTAGAAAATGGTTCTGAAATTAAAGTAGGCTTCGCCGCAAAAAATAACCAACCCTTCATAGCAATTTCTTCTTACATGGCAGATAACGGTATGGTTGATCCCGGAAATATGAACGCAGCCACAATTAAAGAATGGCTAAAAGCCAACCAAGAACGCCAAGACGAAGTTATGAATATCAACACATCATTCATTTTTTTCCACATTTTAGATCATGAAAACGTAATCGGTGCACAAGGCGTTCCACTAACCCCCGGTCATTCTCTAGCCGTTGACAACGACATGATCCCCTACGGTGTTCCTATATGGGTCCAAACCCACATGAAAGACAAACATAAAAACAAAACGAAATTCGCCGACTTATTTATAGCCCAAGACACCGGCTCCGCCATTAAAGGTGCAGTCAGAGGAGACATATTCTTTGGTAACGGAAAAATCAACGAAGAAAAAGCCTATTACATGGCATCATCAGGACAATACATAGTCCTCCTACCCAACATCGCCGTAGACCACATCAAATAATTTGACGATTTGGTGTCTGACACCAAATCATCACATTACATTCGAGGTCTGACCCAAATGTGATAACTACAAATATACCAACCGCGTCATTGAGAGCCCTAATTTATTAGGGCGTAGAAATCCAGTGCTACATAAATAATCCTATCTACTAAACTCATTATACCATCAACTAATAATGGCCCAGGAATTTCAATAGGACAATAATACCTTGCAGCACGTCCTAATCATCATAGTTTCATACTAAATTATTTGGAAAATCTTATGTATCTCACCATTTAAAAACATCTCTTTTGCTTTTTCATATCCCTCAAGAAGTCTTGGACTATATATGTCCTCAAAGCTATTACCGTAAATAGCTTTATTTTCATATGGTAGAGTTGTAGTAAGAGACTTTTTTATACAAAATACCAAAGCTGACAACATTAGATAAACATCACAACTAGAAGAAGCCAGTCTATACTCCAATCTGTTTTTCAAACATCTAACCAAACATGTTCTGTTATCTACTCCATAACTATAGTTAGTCGGGGCTACATATTTCTTATTCTTAAATAAGGCTATGTTATTATTTAAATCAAACCTCAAAAATTCCTCTTCCCTCGAACAAGACAAAAATAAAATCTCATTACTATAATTCATCAAAACACAAACAAGGCTCTTATAAAGCTCGTTATCTAACTTATAAAATAAGTTCCGGCCTAATTCATGAATAGAAATATTAAACTGCATAGCGCTTCCACAATCATCTTTAAAAGGCTTTGCTGAAAATTCCGCTTTTACTGCATTATTACTACAATAGCTATTGATAAATTCTCTTATCTGAGTAATCACCTTAGCTAAATATTCTAAGTCTTCTATCTCAGAAATATTAACTTCATATTGCCCTATACCTTGCTCGGGCTTCAAATCATAGATAACATCAAATTCTTTAAATAACGAATTCTTAAGATCATCAACAAACTCATCACCATATTCACCCAACAAAAAAAGCTCTAACTCACAGCCAACTTTTACAGTTATGGAGTTAGAACTTTTTTTTAAATCTAAAATAGATTTTTTTAATATATGCTCGCCATTTAAAGCTGATACTATTTCCATGAGTTAAATATCTAGTTTAGGATAAATATTTGAGGTCAGAAATTATTGTAAAAATCGCTGATGTGGCAGGACCCACTTCAAGATTTTTATGATAATTTACGACCTCAAATATGAAACATAAATAGATACTTAATTCATGAAAATAGTATAACATATACTAAATATTTTCTTTAATCCATTCAATCAATTTTGGCTTTGGTGAAGACCCTACTTTAGTATCAACAATTTCACCATTTTTAAACAAAATCAATGCAGGAATACCACGAACCATATATTTAGATGGAGATTCTGGATTATCATCAACGTTACATTTATAAACGTCTAACTGATCTTTCATTTCATCAGCAATAGCATCAATAATTGGCCCTAACTGTTTACAAGGTCCACACCAAGGTGCCCAAAAATCAACCAAAACTGGCTTTGCAGATTTTAAAACAACTTCTTCAAAATTACCGTCATTTATTTGTGTAGTCATATTTTTATTATTTAAATTAAGTAAAAAATCTATGTAGGTTTAACTTAAGAACAAATTGAATTTCTTCAAGTGTCTATATCAAATCAAACTTTTCAATAGGATTTAAAGATTTTTAAAGGTCAGAACCATATTAAAACTTTTTTGCGCACTAGTTAAGTTACTAGAATTAGTTTCTGTCACAGCAAACCCAAATGTGGTACAACATCCATCCCTAGTCAAACTAAGAGTTCTATACAAATCTCGACCCTTAACAACATCCCTGGTATTACGAACATTTAATTTCCATTTATTTGTTAATTTCACAGAAGATCCAAAAGATAACTGCTCCTTCTCATTGGCATTTTGTTCAGTTTTTCTAATCAATAAGTAATTAGTATTAAAAGTAATTACCCCAAAATCTAAAGCTGCATTTAACTGATTAATATCATTACTATAATTAGACTCATCTAACTGGAATGAATAATTTAGAGTTAAATATTTATTAGCCTTATACAAAGCCTGCCCAACAATATTAGACTTATTATTATCATTAAATCCTCTAACCTCAACATCTTGCTCTGCTGATCTTTTATAACCCTGACCAATGTTTAAGCCAAACTCACCATAATCATTAAATAAAGATGTCTTCACGCCATAATTTATTCTTTTACCTGACTCATTCCTGTCATATCCTGAAATTCTATCTGAAATAAATAAGTTACTAACCGTTAATTCTGAATCATTACTATCTTCATTTGGAATGGCATTATTAGAACTTTTAAAACTACTCACTACCATATTGGCCATAGGCTCAATCATTAATGTATTCTTTTTACCTTTTTTTATTAAAGGCAATCTCCAATTTATCGAAGCTTCCGGGGAATAATTTGATTGATTACGATTATATTCCTGCGTCTTATCTATACCCTTAAAATTATCATCTAGTGAATAGAAATCACCTTGTATCTTGGTATTAAACGCCAATAAATTACCTTTTACATTATAAGGGATAGACAATTCAGGAACTGCAGAAATTCTTCTATATTGCAAACCATCTACCCTAGATATTGATGTAAAATCAGTGGTGAATAAATATTTTTCTTTCAACTGAGTAAACGCATTATCCGGATTAGACTCAACATGATAATTTAATGGGATTATATATGGCTCGGCTTTTTTATCATCATATTCCTCAAGCTCTTGAACAGATATAAACTTGGCTGATGAGTAATTTCTTCCTTTTATATTATCCAAATTAACTTGTGAGACTGTGTAGTTAATAAAATTAAAATGATAATCTCTTAAATAATCCCTATCACCAACATTATCAATACTAAAGTCCAGCCCAGTATCTAAATCAAAGTCAAATTTACCAGCACCTTTTAAATTCCACCTAAAATCTTTTTGTGTTCTCCTTACAACGTTTGTATCTTCACTCCTTGTAATCTCATTATTAGCAACCTCTAAATTTAGATCATATCTACCATATTTTGTCTCATGCCTAAGTTCATTGCCAATCACAAACTGACTACCACTAACTGATATTAATGGAGTTGTCGTAACATCTAAGCTATCTGAGATATAAAAATAATATGGCAATTTTACACCGAGTCCCAAATTAGAATTTTTTGAATATGACGGATTAAGAAAACCTGATTTTTTCTTCTTTGATGGTAGCGCTATGCTTATATATGGAGTATACAAAATAGGAATATCATAAACTCTTAAGAAAGCATGTTTACTTCTCATAACTTCTTCTTCTTTATCTATTTCTGTCTTTGAAGATTTAATTGAAAAGAAGCTCCTTTTACTACCAGCACTTTTATTATCTTTTGAAATAACCGGATCCGGACAAATTGAATAAACTGGTGAATTCAATCTAGTTATAAGAGCTGATTCTTTATTAACTTTAGGAGATTTTAGATACGAGCCATCATCAAAAACTATCTTCGTATCAAAAAACTCACCTTCACTAAAATCATCTTTTATAAAGGCATTATTTCCATATAGATTTCCAACTTCAAAATCATTAACCTTAAAATCTCCGATAACCTTAATTTTCTTGGTATTTTGATTATAAATAATTTTATCAGCGAATAAGACAGAGCTCCCTTTTATAACTTCTACATCACCAATAGCAATTATCTCATTTTTTATTCTATTGCCTTGAACATTTTTTGCCTTAAGAACTGCTGGTGCTGAACTATCTTCTTTATTAACTTTAGGAATTGAATAAGCAGAAAAAGAGATAAAATTCGAAACAACTAAAATTAATATTGTCCAAATTATCCCCGATCTCATATTTATACTAAACTCAATTTTTTAGGTCTGAACTTCTTTAACCAGAGAGAAATCATCATTCTTGTTAGCATAATAGCTGTAAACATTGAAGCTATAATACCAATTGATAAAGTAACGGCGAATCCTTTAACCGGCCCATTACCAAATATAAACAAGAAGAAAGCCACAATCAAAGCAGTAATGTTTGAATCGACAATAGTTCTAAAAGCCTGTGTGAACCCCTGCTCTACAGCAACAAAAACAGATTTGTTCTGTCTAGCCTCTTCTTTAATTCGCTCAAAAATCAATACGTTAGCATCAACTGCCATACCCATGGTCAAAACAATACCGGCAATTCCGGGCAAAGTAAGAGTTGCACCTAATATTGATAGCGCAGCCAATATAATCATAATATTGATTATAAGTGCCAGATTAGCAAAAACACCAAATATTCTGTAAAAAACCAACATAAATATAGCAACGAAGATCATTCCAGAGATTGCAGCCATGCTACCACTCTTAATTGAATCAAGTCCAAGCGATGGCCCAACCGTTCTTTCTTCAATAACTTCCAAAGGAGCAGGAAGTGCACCCGCTCTTAAAAGCAAAGCAACGTCATTAGCTTCTTTTGTAGTAAAATTACCAGAAATCACACCAGAGCCTTGAACAATCGAAGTATTTATTCTTGGGGCAGTAATAACCTTGCCATCCAATATAATTGCAAATATTCTACCAATATTTTCACGAGTAATCTTGGCAAACTTCTTACTACCTAAATCATTAAATCTAAATGCAACAGCAGGTTGGCCTTCATGAAACGTAGGATTAGCATCAATTAGTAGCTCACCACTTAAGATGACTTCTTTATCAACAAAATATCTATAACCACTATCATCTAAGTAAACATCATATGCAGTTACGTCATCACCAAAACTGTTATTTTCTTTTACGAATTGGAAAGTCATCTTTGCGGTCTTACCTAAAATGTCTTTTAGAGTGCCTGAGTCCTTAATACCGGGAACCTGCAATAATATTCTGTTTTTCCCTTGAGCTTGAATTGTCGGCTCCTTTGTACCATTTTCATCAATTCTTCTTCTAATAATCTCAATGGATTGCGACAATAATTTTTGACGCATTTTCTCAATTTCAGCATTAGTGAAATATATTGAGAACACATTATTGCTAACATCGATTTGAACTTTCGTGCTAACATCTTTTACTATATCTTCAACTCTATCAATTTTCTCATCTGCAGAAATTCTAAAAGTAATTTCTTTATTATTAACTTTTGGTAAAGATCTAACTGAACCTTCTCTAAAAGCTGTTTTTAATTCATTTTGAATATTGGTAAGTTGCTCTTCTAAATAATAGTCGAAGTCAACTTCCAACATCAATTGCGAACCGCCTCTAAGATCTAAACCCAAACTTACTTTCTTATCTGGAAATATAGATTTAGCACCATCATCATTCATAAAGAATAATGATGGGATAGCATAAATAATAGCCAGAAAGCAAACTGATAATATTGTAAATATCTTTAGACGAGAAAAATTCAGCATGTGATTATTTTTTAGACTTCTTGGTTATTTCTTTCTTACTTTCTTTTTTAGAATCTTTCTTATCTAGCAAAACCTCAGATATGTGGTTTTTTTGCACTTTAACAATAACGTCATTAGCAATTTCAACTTCAACAATTGGTTCTTTGTTTGAGAGAGATTTAACCTTACCAAAAATACCATTACTGATCACAACCTTATTACCAACTTTAAGACCGCCAACCATATCTTGGTGAGCTTTATATTTTTTACTTTGTGGTCTGATAATGAAAAAATAGAAAATCACAAATATTAATATCAAAGGAACAAAGCTTGAAACAGAAATTTCACTTCCAGCAGAAGCTGCTTCTTGTGCCATAGCACTACTTATAAATAGATCGTTTAACATATTAATTTAATTTATTATTTATTTATGTTCTAGGAACCAGCCTAAAACTTTAATCACTTTGCAATAGCAATTCTTTTAGCCTTGCTACGTCTTGTTCTTTTTGCTTTTTTAAATCACTATCCAAAACCTTCTCAGGATTCTTTAGGTCAGGTAATTCAGCAAAATTAGGTGGAATAATGATCAATTCATCCTTTTTAGATGAACATGAAAATAATCCAAAAATCAGTAATAAAGTTACAATTCTCATAGTTTTATTTTACCTTCTTTAAAAAAATGTCATAAAAAACTATTATTGCCACGCCAATAAAAACGCAAGAATCTGCTACATTAAATGCTGGCCAATGATAATTAGCAATATGAAAATCTAAAAAATCCGCCACTGCTCCATTTCTAACTCTATCAATAACATTTCCAAGTGCCCCACCAACTATTAAACCAAGTGGCCACATCAAAATTGTATTTTTATTTCTATACATCCAAATAGAGATCACCAAAGCAACACTGAACTGTAAAATAGATAATATTAGATGCGCATTTTCAATATCATTAAACATACCAAAACTCACACCCCTATTCCAAACATAAACAATATTGAAAAAAGGCAAAACAGTAATTTGCGGATACTCAACCATATCACGCACAGCCATATTTTCTAAAATAGCAAAAACCACTCTTTTAGATAATAAATCAAGCACCGCCACAACAAAAGCAATTAAAAGGCTTTTTAAAAAGATTTTATTTTTTAGAATATTTTCCATCATCAAAATTAACTTGGTCTTTTAGTTTACACCTACTAAACATTACATACCTAAATACTAAAAACCAATAATTAAACCTACCTTTATATTCTTAATTTGACAATCCGGGGTCAGACCCCAAATTGTCACAATTGACAATCCAGGGTCAGACCCCAAATTGTCAAATTACTGATGAAAAATGCGAATAATATTTATGGGCACTCCGGAATTCTCAATTCCGTCTCTAACAAAACTTATTGATAATAAAGATTTCGATGTTGTTGCCTGCTACAGCAGAGAACCTTCAATTGCAAATCGTGGCAAGAAGATAACTAAATCACCTATACATAAGTTGGCTGAAGAAAATAACATAAAAGTTATTACCCCCAAAACACTTAGAACAAAAGAATCTCAAAATGAGTTAAGAGCTCTCAATCCAGATATTTTAGTAGTAGTAGCCTATGGACTTATATTGCCTAAAGAAATATTGGAAATCCCTAAACTTGGTTGTGTTAACATCCACCCATCACTTCTACCTAAATGGCGAGGTGCTGCTCCAATTCAACGCCCGATAATGTCTGGAGATAATGAAACTGGTGTAGCAATAATGAGAATGGGTGAAGGCTTGGATGATGGTAATGTTATCAATGTAGCAAGAATTGATATTACAAGTGAAGATGACTATTTGAGTATATCCGAGCAATTATCAGAAATTGGGGCTGAATTATTAGTTAAATCCATAAATGAAATATCCCAAAATAAAGCAAAATATACGAAGCAAGATGACTCACTTTCTACATACGCAAACAAGCTATCAAAAGAAGAATGCGAGATTAATTGGCAAGAATCCGCGCAAACAATCCAAAATAAGATAAGAGGTCTTAGAGGAACTTTAACTGCCAATTTTATTCTTAATAACGAGAAGATTAAAATTCACAAAGCAACCATCATTGATCTAAACTCAACAGATCACACTCCAGGGAAAGTCATAAATGATAATTTTGAGATACAATGCGGCAACGGGATAATACAACCAGAAATAATTCAGCGCCCCGGAAAGAAAGCCATGACCCTAAAAGAATTTCTTTTGGGCCAAAAATCAGTTAGTTAATTATTTAGCGTCAACTAACTTGCTCAACTTAGAATGCATCTTATGCCATTTTCTAATTGGCACAGCCGGTATTCCTGCCATAACAGACTTTTTCTCTGTCGACTTAGTTAATCCAGTCATTCCGGCAATTATTGACTGATCACCTACTTCAATATGTCCGGCGATACTAGAGTTTCCGCCAATTTGCACATAATTACCAACCTTCGCACTGCCAGCAAGCGCAGTGCCACCAGCAATTACTGTGCCAATTCCTATCTCAACATTATGAGCTATTTGCACTAGATTATCTAATTTACAACCGTCACCTATTTTTGTACTATCAATGGCCCCTCTATCAACACAGCTATTAGCACCTATTTCAACATTATTGCCAATTTCAACAATTCCAACTTGAGTTATCTTATGGTTAACGCCGCTATAATGTGCGAAACCAAAGCCATCTTGGCCTATTCTTACACCACTATAAATCAAACAATTATCACCGATATTACAAAATGAGATTGTTGCATTGGATTCAATTCTAGTTGATGAACCAATAATACATCCAGGCATTATGCTAGCAGAGGATCCTACGAAACAATTATCGCCAATTTCAACATCGTCACCAATATAGGCTGTTGGTGCAATCTTACAGTTTTTTCCTATCTTTGCGGTCTTTGCAATATTACTTTTACTAAAAAAACATTTATTAAATCTGACTTCTCTTTCTTCAAATAATTCCTTAGCGACTAAAGAATAAGCATAATATGGATTTTCACATATAATAGTAACCATTCCTTCAGGAGCCTTATCTGCTTTATCTTCGCTAACTAAACAAAACTCAACTTTTGAAGTCTTAAATTGCGTGACATAAGAACCCCCAGTTAAAAAAGAAATATCACCTTGGCCACCCCCTTCAAGAGTTGCAACATCACTAATCTTTTTGCTTAAATCAACATTATCAGAAACTTTACCTTTAACTATCTCTACAACTTTTCCTAATTCTAAATACTCAAACTTTTTCGTAAAAAATCTCTCTCTAGACATAAATTATCCTTATTTTGCTTCACTCTCTTTTGATAACTTAGACCCTAGGTCAATAAGATTATCTTTATCATGAATTCTGTTATAATATATCTCAGATATATATCTTTTGCCTTTGCTTCCTCTCTTTAACTGCACAACAATTTCAACTACACTCTTAATATAAGAATAAATCTCAGTTGGAGTCATACCTAAACCTGCTTGCATCACCATCATCTTCAGCTGTTCGATTGCCATTTTTGGTGTATCCGCGTGAAGAGTAGAAATTGATCCAGGGTGACCAGTATTAATTGCTCTTAAAAAACTAAAAGCTTCTGCGCCCCTTAGCTCACCAACGATAATTCTTTCTGGTCTCAATCTCAAACATGCTTCAATAAGTTGCTGAGTTGTAACATTTGATCTACCTTGACCACCCTTAGATGCTAATAAATGTACGTGATTAGCGTGTGAGCTAAGATCAACCTCTCTTGCATCCTCAACGGTAATTAACCTTTCGTCATGAGGGATAGACCTAAGCATCGCATTAGTAAAAGTCGTTTTACCAGTAGATGTACCACCAGAAATTATAATATTTTTCTTATATAAAACAGCTCTTTCAAGAAAATCCTTAACTCTGTTCAGCTTTAATAATTTAGCCAAAACAATATCATTTTTATCATCTACTTCACCAACTGAAGCCTTTTCAAACATCCCCATCCTTTCATAGTCATCCAAAGTCCATTTTAAAACTGAAGGTTTTCTAATTGAAATTACAACAGTTCCCTGCTCACAAGCAGGTGGGAAAACAACTTGAATACGAAAGCCATTCGGTAGCGTAGCAGAAAGCAATGGTTCTTCTTCGCTAAGCCTTTGCTCAGTGGCTTGCGCAACTAATCTTGCTAAAGATTTTAAATGATCCATATCAAGAGCTGGCATCTCTTCGCGAATCATGTCGCCATCTTTCTCAACCCATACTTCTCCAGGCCTATTAATTGAGATCTCATTAACACCATCAGCTTCAAGAATCTTCTTCATCGGAGCTAAATACGAATCTAATGCTGCTACGCTCATCTAAAATGTTATTAATGTTCCAACCATAGCAACATAACCATGATTGTTAAAAATAGAGTTTATTGAAGAAACTCCGTAATTATTAGAAGTGCTTTCAAATTTAGTAACCTCAATATAAGTCATCAAGTGTTTTGTTACTTTATAATCAAAATCAAATGACAAACTTCTAAATTTATTATCATAATAATTACTATTAAGTGCTGTTACACTTGCACTTAGCGGACCTATCTCATAAGAAATTCCTGAAGTAAAATAATATGGATCAGAACAATTTTTACAAAGATCATAATCAGACTCTGTCCTAAGTGATTTTCCCCATGAACCATAAGAAAATCCCAAATCAAAGCCAAAATAACTCAATACTAACCCTGTATCATAAGCAAATAAATCCTGCCTGGCCTGTCCACTATAAAGGTTATTATCCACATTTCCAACTTCACTACTGGCGGATAATTCTACTGATAAATTATCAAAATATTTAAAATAATTAACTCCAAAACTAAATATATCTCTAATGGCTAAGTTATTTTCATAATTATAATAACCACTATTTGTAACTCCTTGATCTTGCACATTTGGAGTATAGCTAATGCCAACTTTAAATCCATCCATCCTATTAGAAATATAACTTAGCTTACTTGCATCCTCAAGCCCATCAAAACTGTTATCTTTTATTGATAGATGCGAATAATCATTAAAATTTCCGCTGCTAGATAATGCAGATTTTGTTCCACCACCATGACCAATTGGAGATTGCGCCAATAATATAAAACCACCTTGATTAGCCAGACTAATATTTTCTAGATATTTTCCATTAACTCCACCGGCACCTCTAGCAACAGAAAACCCACCAACTTTTAATTTTTGGTTAACGGCTTCAACATTACCAATTTCAAAATTACCAATTTCTCTAGCCTTCGCGAATAAGAATGCTTTATCTAAAGTTGGATCTAAATTTGCTCTGTCAGATCTAACAACATATTCACCCTTAACAATTACTCCAAATTTATAATCACTATTAATAATATTTTGCGCTCTTAGATATATTTGAGAATCATTCACCAGACCAGTATTATTGTCGTAAAGATTTCTTTGCTTTGAATAAGAGGCTCCGAAATTAGTATTTCCACTAATTTTCAAGTGATCACCAGCCCATGATTGACAGACAAGAAAACTTAACCAAATATGTAGAAAAATTATTAAACGAATCAAAGTCGATTTATGTTGTTTATTTTTACTGAATTGCTATGTAGTAATATGTCAAAAAAACTATCAAAACATAAATGAAACACAAGTAATAATATGTATCTACCGCACTGGCCAATACCGTCAACAATCATAAATAAAGAAATCGACTATGAGGCCGTATTTGAAAGAATGTCTGTCATATTAAACAAACTAGGCAACCCACACAAAAAGCTACAAAATGTAATACATATTTCAGGAACTAACGGCAAAGGTTCAAGCGCTGCTTTCCTTGGAGAAATTTTCAAACAATCCGGCTACCTAGCTCATATCTATACCTCTCCTCATATACATGATTGCAATGAAAGAATAATCTTAGGAAATGAGAAAATCACAAACAATTACCTATACGAAACGTTAGAAGAAGTCAGACTAATCTCAGAAGTAGAAAAGATTGCTCTAACCTTCTCTGAAGCCTTCACAATATCTGCATTTCTCGCCTTTAGCAAAGTAAAATCAGATGTAATAATAATTGAATGTATAATGGGAGGCAGAATTGATCCCACGAATATTATCGAAAATAAATTGGCAACCCTAATAACCCCAATTTCATATGATCATGAAGAATATCTCAGCGACAATATAGAAAGAATAGCCCTAGAAAAAGCTATGATCATTAGACCAAACACACCACTAATAGTTTCATCTCAATGCGAGCAAGCCAAAAACATAATAAAAATCCTCGCTGATGATCAAAAAATCGATAGCTATTATTACGGCGATGATTTCGATATATTATTAAACGAAGACTCCGGCAAATTTGAATTCGCCTTCGGAGAATACCACTTACCAAACCTACCAAAGCCATCTCTAGTTGGGCAACATCAATATATTAACTACGCCTGTGTAATCGCCCTAATAAAAACCCTACAAGATCAATATAACATAACATCCAACCATATAGAATCAGCCATCAAAAAAACCTACTGGCCCGGCCGCCTAGAAAATGTAACCGACCTACTAAAAAAACACTGCCCAAACACAGATATATTCATAGACGGCGCCCATAACCCAAGCGGTGCCTTCGCCCTATCCAAATGGATCACCCAAACCAACAACTACGACAAAAACATAGCCATAATAGGCTTCAGCAAAGACAAATGTAAAAAAGAGTTCTTAATAAATCTAAAAGACCTAGACGAAATCATCGCCGTAAGAGTAGAAGGCGAACCATACCCAGAAGATCCAGAAATAATAAAAAAAATCGGTCAAGAAATTAACCTAAACATAACAGCCAGAGACGACCTATTCGAAGCTCTATATTGTTTAAAAAATCAAAAGAAGACAAGAATCATAATTTGTGGCTCCCTTCACCTAAACCGAGACGTAAGAAAAATCTCAAAAGGCTAACCTCCCCCTCCCCATCATTGAGAGCCCTGATTTATCAGGGCGTAGCAATCCAGTGTTACACGTGGCGGGTCGGGGGTTGTACCCCCGACCCAATGTTCATTCCTAAACTACCAACTCCTCCAATGCCCTCTTAGAATAAGCCGCCTTCCTATCAACCTTCTTCATCTTCTCTTCCAACGGATCAAACAACCCATAATTCACATTCATCGGCTGAAAATCGCTTCCCTCTTCATGATTCTTAGTTATGTAATTCAACAAACACCCAATCGCCGTTTTATTATTTAACTCTTTATTTTCTATCCCTTCAAAGTCATTAGCAATAAATCTACCAGCAAGCAAACCCATAGCCGCCGACTCAACATAACCTTCAACACCAGTAATCTGACCAGCAAAAGTAATATTCTTATGACTCTTCAACCTTAAAAACTGATCAAGGATCTTCGGAGAATTAATAAAAGTATTCCTGTGAATTCCACCAAGCCTTGCAAATTCAACATTCTCTAACCCTGGTATTTTCTTAAACACTCTTTGTTGATCTCCATATTTCATCTTGGTTTGAAAGCCAACCAAATTATACAAAGTCCCAATCTTATTATCTTGTCTTAGCTGAACTATAGCATAAGATTTAACCAGAGGATCTCGCGGATTAGTCAACCCCACCGGTTTAAGAGGCCCAAATCTCATAGTATTTTCCCCTCTTTTAGCCATTTCCTCTATAGGCAAACATCCATTAAAATAAGGCGTATCTTTTTCCCACTCTTTAAATTCCGTTTTCTCAGACTCCAACAAATCTTTAACAAACTCGAAATATTGCTCTTTATTCATCGGGCAATTTATATAATCCTTCCCATCACCGCCATCTGTTTGCTTATCATATCTTGATTGAAACCACACAACATCAAAATCAATAGAGTCTTTAAAAACTATTGGTGCTATAGCATCAAAAAATGCCAATTTATCCTCACCACTTACTTCCATAATAGAATGACTCAAAGAATCACTAGTTAAAGGACCTGTAGCAATTATCCATTTTTCATCAGAATCAATTGGTAATTTTTCAACTTCTTCCCTAATTACTTCAACATTTCCGGTATCTATAAGTGCTTTTCTTATATATTCACTAAAACCATCTCTATCAACTGCTAAAGCTGACCCAGCTGGAACTTTGTTTTCATCCGCAGATCTAATAATTAAAGAGTCGAATCGCCTCATCTCTTCATGCAACAAACCAATAGCTGTATTAACATTGTCACATCTTAGCGAGTTTGAACAAACCAACTCAGCAAAATCATCTGTCCTATGAGCAAAGGTTTTCTTATCCTTAGTTCTTTGTTCATAAATCTTAACTTTGTAACCTCTTTTGGCTAACTGCCATGCAGCTTCACTTCCTGCCAGTCCGGCACCTACTATATTAACTGTCGGCATTATAACTTCTTTAAAATATTATTAAAAACTTCCTGATCTTGCTTAATCCCTTCATTAATTGGAATTTCACCCAAAAACTCAATATTCTTTTTCTTTGCAAATTTCTTAGCTGCCTCTTTACCAAATATATATCTCTTCTTTCCATCGACTTCTAAGTAACTCATATTCTCAATTAAACCTATTATCGGTATTTTTAGCTTTTCAAAACAATCAATAGATTTTACCAAATCAATCACCGCCAAATCATGAGGTGTAGAAACACATATCACTCCATCAATTGAAAATTTCTCAGCTATTGTTAAATAAACGTCACCAGTTCCTGGAGGCATATCAATAATCATCACATCCACTTCTCTACCATCACACTTCCAATCCACAGTCCTTATTAATTGTTTTAAGATTTTCGTAACCATAGGTCCACGCCAAACTCCAGCTTGTTCGTCTGCAATAATAGACCCAATAGTCATGCATTTAATACCTTTGGATATTTTCGGTAATATCATGTCATCTTTTTGCTCTAGCTTCCCTTCAAGATTCATCAAATGTTTAATTGACGGTCCATATATATCAGCGTCAACCAAAGCAACATTCTTACCAGCCTTTTCTAAGAAAATTGCAAAGTTAGTAGCAATCGTTGATTTACCCACCCCGCCCTTAGCAGAAGCAATAGCTATAATCTTCTTAACACCTCTAACTTCCGGAACCTGTTTAATAAAGTCACCTAATGTTTTACCATCATCAACAGTCTTTTCTTCCTTCCTTTTAAATATCATAATACCTTTTATATAATTGTACCTGGTTTACGTACCTGGTCCCTGTAGCTGGTTCCTGAACCAGGTACAAAAGTTTTCTTTTTTTCTTTAAAAAACATAATACTAATATTAGTTGTTGATAATCATAAGAAATCTTCTTAAACCATTATTAGAACTTTCTTATAAAATATCAAATCAGTAAATTTATTAATGTTTAGAATTCTAAAAAACCAAGGACCCTGGGGACCTGTAGACAATGGCCCAAATAATGATAACTCAAATAATAAAGGGCAAAATAAAAAACCCAATCAAGAGATAGATTTTGATCTAGAAGAATTACTCAAAAAATTTGAGAATTATGTAAAAAATACCTTTGGTGGCGGTGGTGGCAAGAATCCAAAGAATGCAAATAACAACTCCGGAGCACCTAAATCAATCATAGGATTAATTATATTAGGTTTAGCACTACTTTGGCTATCAACAGGAATTTACAAAGTTAACCCTGATGAAAATGCAGCAGTACTTTATTTCGGTAAGTTCTATAAAGTAGCAACTCCAGGTCTAAACTATCACATTCCATTCCCTTTTGGAAAACACATAACTAAAAGTGTTACCACTGTTAATACAGAAGAATTCGGTTTCTCTAGTAATGTAAGATATAACAAACGTGATTTTGACGCTGAAAGCTTAATGCTTACAGGAGATGAAAATATAGTTGATATTGAATTCCAAATTCAGTGGAAAGTATCAGATATTTATGACTATGTTATTAATATTGCTGAACCAAGAATAACTATCCGTAAAGCAGCAGAAAGTGCTATGAGAGAAATTATTGCTAGAACTCCTATTGCGTCTGTTCTTTCAACAGGCAAAAAAGACATTGAACGTCAAGCAAAAGAACTTCTACAAGAAACACTAGACTCTTATAAAGCAGGTGTCTTTATCGAACTAATGCAACTCAGAAGAGTTGATCCGCCTTCCCAAGTTGTAGACGCATTTAGAGATGTACAAACAGCAAAAGCTGATAAAGAAAAAGAAATCAATCAAGGTGAAGCATATGCCAATGACATCGTTCCAAGAGCACGTGGTGAAGCATCCAAATTGATTGAACAATCTGAAGCTTTCGCCAGTCAAGTTGTTTCAAAGGCAGAAGGTGAAGCCGGTAGATTTATCTCTGTCTATAAACAATATAGAAGAGCAAAGAAAGTTACCAAGAAAAGAATTTATCTTGAAACTATGGAAGAAGTTTTAGGAAATATGGATAAGGTGATTATCGACAATAAAACTCAAGGCGGATCAGTAGTTCCTTACTTCCCGCTAAATGATATTAGAAAAAAATAATTAGGTAATTAGACATGACAAATAAAACAAAAAAAATACTAATCATAGCATCGATAGCTATGTTTATTTTCACTAGTACTATGTTCACCGTTGACCAAAGAGAGCAAGTTCTAATAACCGAATTTGGTAAACCTGTTAGAGTAATAAAAGAACCAGGAATTAACTTCAAACTTCCAATGATCCAAGAAGCTATTTTCTTTGATAAAAGAATTATTGATCTTGGAATCAAAGACCAAGAAGTTATTGCCTCTGACCAAAAAAGGTTAATCATCAACGCTTTTGCTAAATATAGAATTACTGATCCTCTTAAGTTTTATACTACAGCAAGATCAATGGCCGGTCTATCAAGTAAAATTAATGGTATCCTGGATTCAAGCCTAAGACAAGTTATTGGTGAAGTTAAGTTAAGTGAACTCTTAACCGAAAATCGTAGCGACATCATGAGCAAAATAAGCTCAACCGTTAGTGAGCAAGCAGTTATCTTTGGTATTGAAATAGTTGACGTTAGAATTATGAGAGCTGATTTACCAAAAGAAAACTCCGACGCTATTTTTGCTAGAATGCAAACTGAAAGAGAAAAAGAAGCTAGAGAAATCAGAGCCAATGGCGCTGAGATCGCTGCAAAAATTCGCGCTCAAGCAGACAAGGAAAGAACAATCATATTAGCAAACGCTAAAAAAGATTCAAATCTTACTCGTGGTGCCGGTGAAGCCAAAGCCAACAAAATATATGCTAGATCGTATAATGTTGACCCAGAATTCGCAGATTTCTATCGTTCTATGGAAGCTTACAAAGTTGCTTTAACAGAAGAAAAAACAAGAATAGTTATTTCACCTACCAGTGAATTCTTCAAATATTTCAACAGTGTTAGATAGGCATTTTAAGTGCCCAGCAAAGATTAACCTTTTTCTAAGGGTACTTGGACAAAGTGGCGGATATCATCAATTAGAATCCGCCCTAGTCACAATAAACCTATTTGACGATCTGCTAGTTGAAGAATACTCCAAAACAGAAATAATAATCAAAGGCCCCTATTCTGAAAAAGTTGATCCAAAAGATAATTTATTCACCACAATCCTAGATTTCTTCCACAAAAACTATTCCATCTCAAAAAACATCAAAGTAACTATCACCAAAAACATTCCAGTCCTTGCTGGACTAGGCGGCGGCTCTTCAAACGCCGCTTACTTTATGATAGCCCTAAATGAAATATTCAACCTAAGCCTTACAACCGAAAAACTACAAGAACTATCCTTCAACTTCGGCTCCGACATAGCATTCTTCATAGCCACAAAAAACGCAGCCCTAATAAAAGGCCGCGGCGAAGTAGACAAAATATTAAACCTAGAAAAACCAAAAATCCTACTAGTAAACCCAAACAAACCCTTATCTACTAAGGATGTATTCAAAAACCATAACCTCACAACGCCAACTAACACCCCACCCGTCATTGAGAGGAGCAAAGCGACGTGGCAATCCAGAACCTTCCTAGAACTCTCCCAAATAGAAAACGACCTAGAAACCACAGCCATAACTCTCCTACCAGAAATAAAAACAATCCTTATCGAACTAAAAGAACACAACGCCACCTCAGCCAAAATGTCCGGCTCCGGACCAAGCTGCTTCGCTATATTTAAAAATGAAGAAGACCTAAACACATGCTACAACCACTTCAAAACCAACCATCCCACCTATTTCACCAAAGTCTGCTAAATATACCAATTCGAGACACAACAGGTCGAGGGTTGCACGTGGCAGGTCGAGGGTTGGACGTTGCAGGTCGGGGGTTGGACGTGGCAGGTCGGGGGTTGCACGTGGCAGGTCGGGGGTTGCACCCCCGACCTAATGTTCATTTATCTAACTCCCCGAAACCAACTCACTCAACACCTTCCCAGACCCAGCAGACAAAGTCCACCCAAGCGATCCATGCCCAGTATTTAAAAATAAATTAGGATATTTCTTAACCCTACAAATCATCGGAACTGAGTTAGGTCTAAACGGTCTAAATCCATACCATTCTTTTATTTGTCTAAGGTCCCCAGCATCAGCAAATGTCGCAGCGATATTATCTCTAATAAAGTTAATATGCTTTTTATTAGTAAATTCATTCAACCCAGATATCTCAACCGTCCCAGCGGCTCTAAAAACATTACCCAGCCTAGAATAAACAACTTTATTCTCCGGATCAGTCAAAGCCATATTAGGAGCTTTAAATTCCGGTTCATTAACCTCAACAGAAAGACTATACCCTTTTAACGGATATATTTTCGACTTAACATTTATTCCTCTCAATAAATTATCACCAACAGCACCTAAAGCATATACATACGCATCCCCCGAAAACACTTCTGAATCAGTATTAACCCCAGTAATCTTTTCAAAATTAGTTAAAACATTTTTGATTTTGCAATTATAAACAAACTTAACACCATATTTTTCCTGGCATATCTTCGCCAATCCACTCGCAAATTTATAACTATTGCCACTCGCATCATCTGGATAAAAAATACCGCCAGCCAAAATCTTATCATCATTTAGTCTATTTAGTGTCGGCTCCTTTTTAATAACCTGCTCTTTATCTAAAACATCAAAATTAATTCCCAGAGACTTCTCAAACTTTAATCTTTTTACAGCCCTATCAAACTTCCTTTTCTTTCTATAAAAATGTAGCGTACCAGTCTTCTTATAATCAAAATCAATCTTCTCAGCGTCCATAATTTCTTGCATTGAGTCCCTACTATATTTAGCAAGGCTTGCTATATCACCAGCATTTTTATGAGCTTTCTTCTCAAAAGAATTACAATAAAATTCAAAAAACCATTTTAGAAACTCCTTACTAAAAATATCTTTGCTACTTAAATAACTATTAGGCAAACAAGCAGACTTAATCATAGAATATAGAGACGCCTTAGCAGCCCAACTTTCTATATGACTATAACTTAACTGCCCACCATTAGCAAAAGAACACCCTCTAGCCGGAGCGAAATTTTGCTCCAAAACAGTGACTTCATGTCCAGCTTTAGCCAAAAAATACGCACTCGTAACACCAATTATACCTGAACCTAAAACAATTACTTTCATCAAAAATAATTAAAGTTAACCTATCTGCCTATGAAAAATATTTATAACATTCCAGCAAATTATCATTTCTTTAACGGCCTTAGTGAGTTTATCACCGAGAATTTCATTAAAGATTCTGATTTAACAAAACTTAAATATATAAAAATCCTCCTTCCAAACCGCCGTTCTTGTCGCGAATTTACAAAAATCCTCAACTCACAGCACCCTAATATAATTTTACCAAAAATCAAAGCAATATCGGATATTTCTTATGATGATTTTATAGACGCTAAAGAAGATGAAAAACTCCCTTATTTACGCAATATTTTAAAGTTCAAAAATTATTCAAAATTAGAATATCTGCTATTCCTAGCTAAAGAAATAAACAAACTTGATCTTTTCGGCTTTAAAAAAGACTTCCTGGAAAGTTTAAAAGTATCTAACAACCTAGCACAGCTTTTTGAAGATATAGAACTACAGGGAATCGATTTTTCTGACCTTAGTGATATTGATGACTCAAACCTTCCAGAAAATAAAAAGATTACTCTAGAGACTCTTAAAATACTCCACCTCAAGATTAAGAAGAGATTACTCGCAAATGACATTTATTATGGCGCCACTAAACAAAATATAATTATTGATCACTACATAGATTTCCTTAAACAAATCCCCCCTAAACACCCAATAATAATTGCCGGATCAACCGGGAGCGTGCTATCCGGTAAAAAGCTAATTAAAGAAGTCGCTCAAAATAACTATGTGGTTTTGCATGGCCTTACTCGGACGCAAAACAATGAAGAAAGCCACCCACAATATTTCCTAAACAGCCTGCTGAAATTTGCAGGAATAGAACAAAAACAAGTTAAACAACTAAAACTGACAAATCCTATATCGCCAGATAGTCGCCAAGAACTACTATTTCATCTGATGCAAACTCATTCTCACACAACTGGATTGCCACGTCGCTTCGCTCCTCTCAATGACGGCAGTGGTGATGTTACAAGTGATGCGACAATCTCCCCACCCGTCACCCCGAGGAGCGAAGCGACGTGGCAATCCAGTAAAACTGACCTAGAGAACAATTTCACAATCATAGAAACCCAAGACCAAATAAAAGAAGCAAAAATAATCACCCAAATCTGCAAAAACACCAACAACGAAAGAACCGCCATAATCACCAACAATAACGATCTAGTGCGATACATAAAATTCGAACTACAAAAACAAAACATAGAATTCAACGACACAACCAACAAATCTATCCTGGATTCCAAACTAATAGAATTCATAAAACTAATCCTCCTAAACTTCGAAAATTCCTGCAGCTCTCACAGCCTACTTGCCCTGCTTAAACATAAATATTTCAACAAACAAAACCACACTGACCTAATCTACACTCTAGAAACCAAATGCTTACGCAAATTAAAAGAAAACAGCCAAATAGACGGCATCATAAAAGCCAGTAAAGACTCACCCAAAATAATCACTTTCCTAAATGAAATAAACGCCGACATATCCAAAATCTCCAACTTCTCCACCCTAGACAAAATAGCCGACTATTTAATTCAACTCTGTGAAAAATTCTCCAACAAAAAATGGAGCCAAATACTCACCAGCGAAAATGCCGACACAGAAATCCACAACTTATTCCAGCAACTAAAAGCCCAAAACTCAATTAACATAAACCATAAAAAACTAAGCAATATCTTCACCAATTTATTCTCCCAGACTAACTACTTCCTAAAAAGTAACCCAGACGCCAAAGTCCAAATCCTATCAACAATCGAAGCCAGACTACTAAACTTCGACAACGCCATAATAGCCTCGCTAAACAACAATGACTTCCCCCAAATAGAAAAAGCCGGCTGGCTTGGTAAAAAAGTCAAAAAAGACCTAGGAATTGATCGCCAACTAAAAAAGATCGGCCAAAGCTCATATGACTTTTGTAACTATCTATCAAATAAAAAAGTCTTCCTAACCAGGCACAAACAAAAAGGCGGTCAAGAAGTTATAGAATCTCCATTCCTTCTAAAATTTAAAAACCTAGCAAGACAAATCGGTGCCCAAATAGACAAATCAAATGACTATAATAACCAACTACAACAAGAATCTAATATACCTCAAATAAAACTATCCAAACCACAAGCCGCACCATCAAAAGAAGAATTATTCGATCAAATATCAATAACCGACATAACAAAACTAATCTCCAACCCCTATCAAATCTACGTCAAAAAAATCCTACGTCTAAAAGAACTCAGAAAAATTGACTATGAGCCAGGATACGCTGAATTCGGTAGCTTCGTTCACGAAGTATTAGAAAATTATGTAAAAAACAACAATGAAGAAAACACCAAAGAAATAGAAAAAATATTCCTAAAATATTTCAAAAACCCCAATGACAAACTAGTCTGGTGGCCAAAATTCGAGAATATCTTCATAAATTTCAAGAAAATCAACCAACTTTTCAACAATTCCACCAATTTAGTAGAAAAAAACGTAACTTTATCCATAAATAATACCGAAATCATCGGAAAAATAGACAGAATCATCATAAAAGACGACGAAATCGAAATTCTAGACTATAAAACCGGCCAAACCCCAACAAAAAAGGACATAATCGCAGGAATACAATCACAACTAACAATAGCCGCCCTACTAATGTGCAAAGAAACCGACACCCCAATCACAGCCCTAACCTATTTCAAACTCTCAAGCTTTGGTGAATCTGAAATTAAAAGAATATTCAAAAAAGAAGAAGAAATAGCCAACCTAATAATCTCCGCCCAAGACGGCCTAACCGAAATAATCACCCACTTCATAGATAACAACCAACCATTCCTGGCCACCAAGAATGAAGATATGAAAGAGTATAAATGCTTAGTCAGGAGTGATGAGTGGGAAGAATAAATGAACATAAGGACGGGGGTACAACCCCCGTCCTGCCATAGCGGATCTAATATTACGCATGCCGGTTCGGGGGTTAATTATGGCTGGTCGAGGTTAACTATGGCGGGTTGGGCTTAACTATGGCTGGTCGAGGTTAACTATGGCGGGTCGGGGGTTGTACCCCCGACCCCACGTTCATCTATTTCATCTAATCAAACACATATTCATAACTTTAATCTCCGATCTAGGATTAGCCGAAGACCACTTCCAATACTCAGCCCTATCAACATAACCTTTCTCAACCGGATTATTATGAATATAATTCATCTTCTGCCGAGCAAACTTATCTCTCTCAATTATCCTTGGCTGATTATCCTCTTTCCAAAACCTATAACCTCTATCATCACCAACAAACATCTCCAAAACATTTGGTTCATGCTTCCTAATATTCTCCAACAATCTTCTAGTAGTATATCTCTTAAAATCCCTAATAAACCCACAAACATCCGGTGACCTAACAATCAAATGTAAATGATTCATCATAAACACATAAGAATATATTTCTAACCCTTTACTCTTCTGACAATACACCAATGAATCAGCCAATATCTGCCACCTATCATGGCGATCAAAAATGTAATACCAATTTCTAATTGTTGGGGTAATAAAATAAAACGCATGACTGCATTCTTTACTAATTCTGTTGATAGGCATTTGAGTTTGTATATTGTGGTGTTAAATATATGTTGCTAATTATGCGACCCTACTATTTATTTTGCAAATAACACAATATTTATAATAGCAATGAACATAAGGACGGGGGTACAACCCCCGTCCTGCCAAGCTTAACTAAAGAGGTGCGTCGGGGGTTAATTATGGCTGGTCGGGGGTTTATCCTATGGCGGGTCGGGGGTTATCCTATGGCGGGTCGGGGTTAACTATGGCTGCTCGGGGTTAACTATGGCTGCTCGGGGTTAACTATGGCGGGTCGGGGGTTGTACCCCCGACCCCACGTTCATGCAAACAAAAAACAAACAAAAATGCAACGCTACAAACTAACAATAGAATTTGACGGAACCGACTATTGCGGGTTCCAAAAACAACCCCTCTCCAAACTCCACTCAATTGAAGGCCTACTAGAAAAATCCGTCCAAAACATCTTCAACGAAAAAGTAAAAATAGTAGCCTCCGGCCGAACCGACGCCGGCGTCCACGCCCTATCCCAAACAATCCATTTCGACCTTATAAAAACCTATGAAGACCACAAAATAATATCCGGCCTAAACCACTACCTCCAAAACTACAACATCGCAATCCTGTCATGTCAAAAAGCAACCCCAGACTTCCACGCCCGCTTCTCAAGCATCGGCAGAAGCTACAAATATAAAATAATAAACCGCCGCCCACGCCTAGCCCTAGACAAATTCCGCGCCTGGCACGTCCCACTCCCACTAGACATAAAACTAATGCAAGAAGCCGCAACCTACCTAATTGGCGAACATGATTTCACTTCCTTCCGCCATTCAGACTGCCACGCTCTTACGCCAATTAAAAAAATTGACAAACTAGAAGTAATTCAAATTAATAATGAAGAAATAGAAATCATAATCAGCGCTAATGCATTCTTACAACATATGGTGAGAAACATCGTTGGAACTCTCACACAAGTAGGATTAAAGAAACTAACGCCAATGAAAGTTAAAGAAATTTTAGAACAAAAAAACAGAACAACATCCGGACCCAACGCACCTTCACAGGGCCTTTATTTTACTAGTGCAAAATATTCTACAAAATAATCATATTAAAGACTTGCAGCGGATACTGTTGAATGATCAGCCTTCTCATTACTTTGTCTTAATACTTGAGTTACATCTGGCCTATTAACCTTAGTCGCAGGGTCATCTTTTATACCCGCTGTTGAAAATTGGCTAGGTTCTTTTAATTCTGGAAACATATCTTTAAAATTGTCTAGTCCAAGAGGAGGAATACAGTTTTCAAAAGTATTTCCGGTTTTGTTACTATCTCTATTACTGATTGACATAATCTTTTGAAAATCGTCAACATGCAATTTACTAAAATCCACATTTTTAAACTCACTATTATTTATTTTTATAGTGTTGAGAAATTTTTCATTAGCAATTCTACTAAAGTCATCAATATTTTCAAAGGTGCATGCCTTAAGACTTACATTTTTAAAATTGGGATATTTAAATAATTTATTTTCAGGATCAGAATCCTCCAAAAAATATACTCTTGAGAACTGCATACCATAGTATCTATCATCATCTATTGTTTCATCTTTTTCCTTAGTGAAAGTTATATCGGAAGGACATATTGATAGATATCTGTTAGTGCTGCTAATTGGAGAAAATTTACCATCAATAAAAATACTTGTCTGCGTCCTACCTTCTTTTCCTTTATAACCATACAATTCCTTTGGACTATCACGAAACTGATCAATATAATTAACTGTCTCTTGGAATAAGATATCATTTTGATAATCAGAAGTAGTTTTAAACTTTTCTATATCAAATTCTGAGGTTTTTATAAAATCAAACAATTCTTTAGGTGACTCTAAAAATGCAAAAATTGGATGCTGGTTCCTTTTCCCATTTTCATCCTGTGATCTTATCAAAATATTGTTCATAACCTCTTCTGAAGAAGAATAAACCATAAGATCTCTTGGCATATCAACATCGCCAGATTCGCCCCCTAGTACCTTTTGGACGCTTGACCAGTTATATTCTAAATAATCTATCATAATCTCAGATTTTCGAATTTTTTGATAGCAATCAGAAATTTCACTTGCCATCTTAGCTTTAAATAATTCAGACTCTTGATCCCTCTCCTCTGCTTTAGTTAAACGTAGTCCTAATATTTTATTTTTACCTCTCAACTCATTTAATTCACACTGAAAATACGCAGCGTCAAGAACACTGGATTGTTTTGACGTTTCTATCTCTTTTCTTAATGATGTATTTTCTTCTGCCAACTGACTTATTGCCTTTTCCGAAAGCTTTGTTTCCTGATAATGTTTTGCCTTATCTTCTAAACTAACAATTTTTCCATAAAATTCTAACGCATCCTCAAACTTAGTTTTAGACTTATCGAACTTCTCATTAAAATCCTTAAAACCTTCCAAAGCAGGCTCATATATACTAAGAAAATCTTGATATTCATCTTGCACCACTCTCTCAGATTGTAATAATCTATTTTCTCCACGTTTTAGATTCTTTAATTTACTCTGTATCACAATCTTTTCCTCAAAAGCTTCAGAAAGAACCTTTTCAAATCTCTCATTATACTTTTCATCCAACATGATGGAAGGAGTTTCTATAGCAAGATTTGATATAGATTCCACTTTTTGTTCCTCAGAAAGAAGATCTTTGTTTAAGTAAGCACGCTCCTCTAAATTCTTTTCTAGATTCTTTTCTATACTCTTTCTTAAATCACTTAATTCTTCCTTATATGCTTCTTCCTTATATTTTATAGGCTCAATAATTGCCACGACCGCTTTTAAAACCTTTCTAACTTCTTTCTCATTCTCATCTATAGAAAATCCACTTAATAGATCATCTGCCACATCACGACTTTCGTCATATGCTACACTCTGATCTCTCACTTCTTCTTGCAGCTTTCTCATTTCTTCTTCACTTCTAGATAAATACTCTCTTATTGTAGTCACTTCTGAAACTAGAGAAGAATTGGCACCTTCTAGACCAGAAATCACAGACTGGAGCCTTGTAATTTCTTGCTCATTCTTAACTACCGATATCGAATCATGAGTAAATTCTTTAAGCTGACTTTTTAAAGCAACAATTTCTTTTGTATTTTCTTGTAATCTCTCTTCCTTCTCCTTAATAGAATTATCATGATAGTCTTGTTGCTGAGCTAGTAACTCTACCTTTGATTGCAAATCCTCTAAATCTTGTTTTGCCTTCTCCCTTTCTTGATAATCTATTACCTTCGAACTTTTATTTCCTGCTTCTTCTATAGACGCAGTTATTTCATCAATTAACTCTGCTTCTATCTTAACACCAATTGAATCAACACTGTGCTTTACAATATTTGTTATTTTTTGCTGTAGTGTAGCATTTTCATCAATATTTCCACTTTTTGGATCTTTCAGCAAATTGCCATTCAATATATTTTCTTTAACATTACTGGCAATTTGTTTTGCGTAGTCATCTAGTGTCAAAGACATCTTTTTCTTATCAGCAAAAGAAAAGATTGTCGCCTTTTGTTTTCCTTCTTCCAAAGATTTAATTTCTACTTTCTTCAAAATAACAATTCCTCTTGTGATAATCTCAAAAATATCTTCTGAAGAACTCATCTTCCCCTCGGGAATCAGTTGTGAGTAATTGTCATATCTATTCTCCCTTCTAGCACCGCCAATATTACCAGATATAAAACCAACGGCGCTTGGAATACTACTAGCAAAAGGAATAGAAGTCTGCTCCACACCAGAAGCAATAATAGACATTACACTCGCAACCTTGCCGTCCTTACTGTCAAACTTATTAGACTTTATAAGCTGCTCTACCAAAAAATGTTGATTTAGCGTTGCCTGTATTTGGCAATATACCTTGTTTAATTTGGGGTCATTTATTATTAATGCTTGCTGCAAATATTTATCATAGTCTTTATTGCCGCGTATATCTTGCCCATCAAATTTTCGTCTTTGTAGTATTAGATTTTCTTCTTGCTTTAATTTTATTTCTTTTACTTCTAACTCAAGACGATCTTCTCTTTCCTCTACACTGCCAACAAGATCATTTATTTGTGAAATAGCATTTTTAAATTCTTTCTTCTCTAATAATGATTTTAAATCCAAGCCTTCAATACTTCTTATTGCGTCAAATTGAGCTTTGGTTAATTTTATATCTAAATCTCTTGAAGAAGACATCTTTTGCGCCTCTCTTCTTTGGCCAATCAAATCAAAAATACCATAAGATCTCTTCTCTTGATTATCAGTCCTAGATCCTAATTCATTCCTTAAAGAACTAATAATCTCATCACTATTGATTTGTTTCTTTTTAAGAAACTCAACATCAGCGAATAAAGAATCTAACTGATTTTTATTAACACTAACAATTTCCGTCTCCACTGGAGCTTCCTTTCTACTGCCTATCCTATCAGAAATCTTTGTGACTATATGACTTCCCAAGCTTCTATCCCTTGTATCTTTGGTCAAATTCTGAAGACTAATTTTTAAATGAAAGTCAGTCTTACCTGCAAATTTAGCCTCTAACTTAGAAATGCTCTCCTTTTCTAATTTATTATTTACTAAAACAAGTTCTTTTAAACTGCCTGAAAAGATCAAAGAATCACTCACCTTGTCTATATAATTACGAGACAAATCCAAAGATTCCAAAGCATTAAAGCGCCCTATTAAACTCGGAATCTGTGTAAAATTATTAGAATCTAAATTTAAAGACCTAAGACCATTCAGCATGTAAATAGATTCAGGAATTTCTGATAATTGATTACGATAACAATTTATTGACACAAGACTAGATAACTCACCTATCTCTTCAGGAAGAGACTTCAACCCAAAACTCTTCAAATATATAGATTCTAAGTCATTATAATAAGCATTAACTATCTTATCAGCAGCACCCTCTCTATCTTCCCCCTCACTAGACTCATTCACCCATATTGATAACCTATTAGCAAAATTCTTATCTTTTAAAAGCCTATCTCTCATATCTAAATTAAAGTTTTATTACCGAATAAAATATCAAAACATTTCTATAATCTAAGCACTGTTTATCAAGAAAATAATATTTATACCTATATTTGCTATGAGTAATAAAATTATACAACAAAAAAATAGAGTAAACTCCGGCCCGAATGCGCCGACTAAAAGGTTATACGTCACTAATGCAAAATATTAAAAATAATTATATTAATGGCTTGCCAATTATGCTTTTGAATGATGACCATTAACATTCGCAACAACTTGTATTGCAGATTTCGCAGAAGATGGCACTGCTGTCTTAGTAGCTGGCACTGATCCCCTAGTTTCAGTAGTATTCTCAGTAAGGGTTACTGCAGACGCTGAAGAATGAACACTATTACTATTCCCATTACTTTGGCTTTCTTCTCTAATTACTTCTGTTCTGTTTTCCCTAGAATCTGGTTTAGGTTTTTTACCTGGTGTTGAAAATATAGTATTACGCACTACTGAATCTGTGAATATTTCATTAATATTCTCTACTCCACTAGGAGGAGTACAGCTATCAAAAGTATTCTTGGTTTTATTAAAATCTCTATCACTTATTGACATGATTTTTTTGAACTGCTCAACGTTCAGTCTACTAAAATTCACATTTTTAAACTCACTATTATTTATTTTTATAGTGTTGAGAAATGTTGGATCAGAAATTCTACTAAAGTCATCAATATTTTCAAAAGTGCATGCCTTAAGACTTACATTTTTAAAATTGGGATATTTAAATAATTTATCTTCATAGTCACTGTCCTCATAAAAGTATACTCTTGAGAACTGCATATGATAATATCTATCATCATCTATTGTTTGATCTTTTTCCTTAGTGAAAGTTATATCGGAAGGACATATTGATAGGTATCTGTTAGTGCTACTAATTGGAGATAAATTACCATTAGTAAAAATACTTTTCTGCGTCTTAACTTCTTTTCCTTTATAACCATACAACTCCTTTGGACTATCACGAAACTGATCAATATAATTAACTGTCTCTTGGAATAAGACATCATTTTGATAATCAGAAGTAGTTTTAAACTTTTCTATATCAAATTCTGAGGTTTTTATAAAATCAAACAATTCTTTAGGTGACTCTAAAAATGCAAAAATTGGATGCTGGTTACTTTTCCCATTTTCATCCTTTGATCTTATCAAAATATTGTTCATAACCTCTTCTGAAGATGAATAAACCTTCAAATCTCTTACTTTATCACCAACTGCATCTTGTTCATTCGCAGTTTCTATAGTTTTACCAAGGTGAAAGTCTAGAATTTCTATTGTTATGAGCGCTTCCTCTAGTTTTGAATTGTTATTATCCTGTGTAATCTCTGCCATTTCTAGCATATCCTTTAATCTTCGTATTTCTTGATCCTTTTCATCAAACTCAGCAAAACGTTGTTTTAATACTTCATTTTCTTCTTGCTTTTTTTGCATTCCATCAATCTTACTATTCAACTCGTCAATCTTTTCCAATAAGGATTTATTCTTACTTTTAAGTTCAGAAACATCTTTACTATATTTCAAAGCATTTTCAGCAAGAGAATTATTTTCATCCATTTCACGAAGAAATGCTTCATCAATATTACTACTCATATTAATACTTATTTTTGTTTTATTTGTTGCAATTTCCGCCATAGCATCAGATTCTTCTCTGAAATTACTAAGAAAATCTGTCGTTGTTTCATCATCATCTAGCTGGGCAAAATGAGAATCCAATTCCTCTGTCTCTCTTCGCTGCCTTTTAATCTGAATCTCTAACTCATACTTGTCTTCTAGAACTTCATATCCTTTCTCAAGAATATCTCTTCTTTTAGCAAAAATTGTTTTTTGACTAAAAACTATTTTAGATAATTTTTCAATATAATCAGGATCTAAGAATCTCGATGGACTCTGATTTTTCTCTCTAAGTCCACCATTCTCATTCTTTTCAAGAATTGTATCTATATCTTTTTCTTCTAAAGAATAGTCTTTTAGATGAAAAATAATTTGTTCGTAATTTCTTAAAATAAATTTTTTACTTTCATCTACTCCGCCCCCTGGAATATGAGCTAAGATAGATTGATAAAATATATATGATTGTAAATCTCTATAAATCTTGGCAATGTCATCAATATCTTGCCCTGTGTGGTCTCCAATAGCGCACGGAAATTGATCATCATAATTAATATCTAGTGAACCATCAAAGTGAAGCTTACTTTTTGTAACCATATCTTCATACTCATCTAATTCCTCATATGAAACTCTTTTAAACCCTGCTAGAAGATTTTCAGAACCTTCTTTAAGCCTTAGCCTATTTTCTATAAATTCAATTCCCTTACTATTCCTATATAATGTTCCTTTACCTTTAGAAATTTCATCTCTTATCACTGTAGTTTCATCTTCACCTACTTCTATTTTATCTTCTAAAATCCCATCAATTTCACTATCGTCAACATCAAGCCTTTTCCCAATCTTAATAGCTAAAGATTCTATTTCTTCTCTTAAATCTTTAACTACTGCATTCTTATGTAATAATTTTACATGACGATAGGATGCGACTTCATCAGCAGTTTTTAAATTTTTATTTACCTTCTCATCCTCACTAAGAAAATTACCAAGTTTTGTAACTTCTTCTACTAAAATACTACTTAAACATTCATCATAAAATAATTTTCTCTCCAACTCTTTAACATTAGATCTATCACGAGAGGCAGCCTGCTTAAACCAATCAAGATTAAGACTTTTTTTATTGGTAATATAAAAATTTTGCTTGTCATTTACAGCATTTTCACCAGTTCTATTGTCTGAAAGCGAACTAAACGACAAAAAGTCTCCTCCAATAACAAAATTCTCATCATAAATCATACATATTTTCCCATGAAAACTCTGATAATGATCAACAAATGACTTAAAACTTCGTGCATCTTTAAAAACTTCAACCGTACCCTTTCTTGGTTGCAAAGCTACAAACTTATGTTCCCCTGAATCTGCAGAATAATTTGCGACAATAAGTGTATCAGGTTGTCTAGCTCTAATCTGAAGAAGATTATATACATCATTTTTTATCCACTCACATTCACTTTCTTCTGACTTGATATTTTCAACCTCACCAGTCTCAACATTTATATAAGATGTTGAGTGAATATTAGCAGAATCAATAATGTCATGTCTAAGATATTTCTTTTTCTTATCTAAAGCATTTTTATAAGCATCAATATATCTTCGTTGTTCAATATTTTCAACGATCAGCTCTTTTAGTTTATCCGCACTATGCCCTGTTTTAAGTATATTAAAATCATTAAGATTCTTAAAATCCTTAATAGAAGGATCATCTTTTGTAGATACACAGTAAACTTTTAATTGCCCACCTATTACGACATAACTATATAATAGTTCTATCGCTTCATCAAGAGATTGTTCCTCAAAATTAGCTCTTAATCCGTAGATAATGACATTATCCGCAACATCTTTTTCTATAGGTAAGGTTTTTCCTTGTTTTATTTTCTCGTCTAAAGGATCAAAGTACCTAATACTATCTTGCCCTTTTTGATCAACAGTTTTAACAATGTGTCTTATATGTATATCTTTATAAGCTGCTTTCTTTAAAAGCGAATCAATCTCATTTCTATCATTTATATCTCTACATCCACCAAAATTAAAGCTATAATCAAATAAAAGATTTTGCGATTTGGCTATACTTCCTTGGGTATTATTAGCAATCCATTGATGCCAATTTCCATCTCTAATGTCTTCCAATAAATTCCCGACAGTAGGACTATTATCGAATATCTTTGTAGCAATACTCTCAGCTTTTTCTCTTCTTTTTCTTAAATTACCAACATTATTTGTATATAACTCAGATTTTTTATGTAGATTTTCTATCTCACGATTCTTAAGTTTTCTTGGTTCTTTGTCAGACTTACTACCTTTTGAACCCGAAATATGTATACACTCTTCCCTGAGATGCGCTAATTCTTTTAATCTCTCATCCTTTTTTTCCTTGTTAATAATATCATCACTTCTAAGACCGTCTATCTCAGCATCTATCTCTCGTAAATACCTAACTTCTTTAATTTTATTATTTTTACTACTTTTTTTATTCTGCTCTCTTATTTCGTTTCTTGATGCACCAACTTGAACAACTTTAGCACCTAAATCTACTAGATTCTGCACTTTTTCATCAATATTTTCTATAAAGAAGGCTTCATCAATTATAACCATTTTCCCGTAAAGATGCTCGCTCTCAACGTATAGTTCTTCTAATTTACTAACATTAGCCAAATTGACATTTATTATTTCAAAATTATTATTAGCTATAAAATATTGGGTAACCATCTTCCTTCCATCTTCCGTCATGATTCTCTTCCCATCTTGTATGAACATAGGCATAATTGAAGATATAGCAGGCTTCAAATCCTCATGATAATTTTTATATAACGTAAAACTTTCTATCTGTAATTTAATGATTTCACTAAAATCTTCATTCCTAAATTCTTTTAGTGCAGACAAATATAATAGAGTTTTATCAATCTCAGAAGGTACTTGGTATACTTTTTTGTAAGCATTATCTCTAATGTACTCTACCAATTTAGTTTCATCTTCATCAAGCTCTCTTCCTATATTATTCATATCTTCTACGAACTTCTTACCAAGAATAAGAAGATTTCTTCTTGCCAGATATTGAAAAGGCCCATCACTTCTAGCAGCACTGTCTGTGGTAGGTATCAAGTTGTATTCTAGAACATCTTTTTTTGGCCCTGATTGTAGCTCTTTTATAGCCTCGTAAAAACCTTTTATTATAATATTTTCTATAAAAAAACTTTTCCCTTCAGAAGTATCAAAAGATAATGAGCCTTTCGCTCTTTTCCAAAAACCAGGTGCAATTACAAGATTATTTTCATCTTTATTCAGTGTTTTAAAATTTAGATGTGCAATTTCATTCATCATCTCTTCAAAAACCGAAAAAACTTTACTTTGCTGACTAGTTAAAACAATAACACCCAATATAGAATCAATTCTTGATTTATATTTATTATAAACATCTTTTAAAGATTCTTCTGTTTCAAAATAATGCTTTAACTCATATGTAGATTTATTTACATAGTTATTTATTAAATATGGATATAGCTCACCTTTTCTAGTCTCTTCTTCTGATAATTGAAAAACATTAAACAAAATTTTGTCAATTTTATCTTTAGTAGTTTTTTCTGAAGTGATATCTGCAAACTGTGATTCAGTTAAAATTTCAGATATAACTGGCTCAATGGCAGGGTTTTTATCAGCAAAATTTAGCTTCTTCTTCTCATTATTAATCTGATTAAACTCAATATCAGATATTTGAGATATTTTTAGTTTATTATCTTTATCATAATCTTCTTTGTATTTTTCTAAAAAGTCATTTACCAGAACCGGTAATGATTCCTCAAAAGCACTTCTTCCTGCAATATCGAGTTTATTTTTTCCCCTATGACTTTCTACATAAGAGGTGATATCTTTTAACTGTAAATATATATATTCAATATATTTTTTCGTCAAAAATCCCTTAGTTGTGTCTGTAAGGTTCTTCTCATCTAATGTAGTTAGATATTTATCTAACTTAGTAAAAATATTTTCATTGCCTTGCTGAAGAACTGTAGAAACTTCTGTAGCATTCACATTAAGCTGCCTAACATTCTTACCTTTGATAATTTCTACTAACTTAGAATATGGTAAGTCGTTAATATTTCTCGCATAAATAATAAAAGCATCGTAAATATCTCCTATTGATTCTGAATTTTCTTTACTTAGCAATCTTACTAAAGCATCTACGGGAATAGATTTATTAGCTTTTTTTGATAAGAAATTTTCATGTTGATTTGATATGGGATTCATTACTTTAGCACCAAAAGCCCTAGGTGCTGCTGTTCTATTATACTGGTATATAAAAACTTCTCTTCTCAAGAATTTTACCAATTCAGATTGGCTATACCCATCAAAATCTTCTACTGTAAACTTTTCCGCACTCCTATCTCTGTCATCTCTAATCTTTTGAACATTACTCCACCGATATTGTGCCTTACTTTTACCACGAGAACTTATAAATTCATCATCATCAATTCGAAAATCCTCATCACCTAAATCTTCTATCCCAAAGAATCGTGAAAAATCAACATTATTGTATTTTTCATTAGGAGATCGCATGCAAAAAATTTAATTAAAGTTAATAAATAAAAATACTAGTTAAATTCCTCCTGCGCTAGCACTCCCTCTAGTAGTACTAGAAGCTGCTTCTGCTGCCCCCCCACTCATACTCGTACTCGGGTTTTTTCCAATTTTATAACTTTCTAAGTTATTTTTTTTTGCGGGATCGCCTTTAATAATATCAATATCTATTCCAGCAGGGAGAATACAACTACCCTTAAAGACACATCTATTAAAATTAATTGACTCAAAATCAGAAACTTCAATATTGGAAAAATCTACATTTTCAAATTCACAACCCCTAAAAGAAGCTTTAAATAAATTACAATCATTAAAAATCTTATTAGCCTTTGATTTATCCTCCCCTAGCTCTTCACTAAACTTACACCTACCAAATTCCATATAATAAACTCTATCATCATTAGGTCTATTAGAAGTATCATCAATTTCACCAGGTGCTTTGTTGTATTTTCTTCGATCTTTCATATTAGCATCCTCATCGAGACTGAGTTGCCCTGGTTTTATAGAAAATAACTCTGCAGCAGGATTTTGTTTATTAGATTGCAAATGTATAGCAGGAGTAAAAGCAAATGCCTGAGTATTTTGGAAAATCTCAAGAAAGTTAGCCATCTCTTTAAATTTGACAAATTCTCCTTCATTACTACAACCAAGTGGTACTAATAATGCAGGATCCCCACCTCTAGTACTATTTATCTCTTTAATAAATTTTCTTACTACATCTCTTGCTCCACCTTTTTTACCCAAAGCATCTCTTCTAATAAGATCTACAAAATCCTTCTTTTCATCATAATTCAAAATTGCCAAAGAAGCATGGCCAGCTCCAGCTTTAGTAGTTGAAGCAATATCCTTAAAGAATTTTTTTATACTATCACGATCTATAGTTCCATTATTAGGAGATCCAGCTCCAGCAGCAGCAGCTTTAGCAGCTGACTCTCTTCTAGCCCTCTCTTGTCCAGCTTTTACAGATTCTAATTGTGTTGCCTCTAATGCTCTTTTCGCTGCCGCAGCGTGAGTAGATACATCTGTTGCTGCTTCTTCTGCACCATTAGCATATGCTGCTGCCCTAAGTGCAGCTGTTTCAGCATTACTTGCAGCCATTGCTAAATCTTCATTTGTTAAACGCGGATCATTCGCTTTATTTAATTCATTTAACGCTATTCCCGCTTGCACTTCTGCATTCCTTGCATTTTCTTCTACTAGTCTTCTAGCTTCTTCAGTAAGTCTTCTAGCATCTTCTGCTTTATTAGCTTCTTCCACTACCTTAGCTTCTGCTCCTTCTGCCAATTTTCTAGCTTCTTCAGTATTTCTATTTGCCTCTTCTACTAATGATGCCGAATTTTCATGTGCACTCCTTGCTCTAACACTATCCTTTCTTGCTGCAGCTTCCGCAACTAAAGTATCAACTTTATTTTTAGCTCCTTCAGCTTTTCCAGCTTCTTCACCTGCTTTTTGCTTATTCTGCCCTACTATTTCTGCACCTTGTCTTACTAATTCAGCTATAGCACGTAATTCTTCTAAAGACTTGCCTTCATCAGCAGCTTCTCTCGCCTTTTCTTCAGCAGAAGCCCTAGCCTCTTCTGCTTGCCTCGCAGCTTCTGCAGACGCTGCCGCAGCACGCTGTACTTCCACAACTAATTCTCCCTTACGTTCCTTTTCTGCTGCAGTCAAATTCTCTTCAGTAGCTTCATTTGCCGCTTGAGGTAAAGCACCAGCTCTATTTGATAAAGACTCCGCTTCATCAACTCTTGCATTAAAATCAACAACTTCTTGTGCTATCCAAGCTCTTATTCCATCTTTATCCTTTCTCGCCGCAGCTAACACCACTAAAGCATCAACTTCATTTTTAGCTCCTTCAGCTTTTCCAGCTTCTTCACCTGCTTTTTGCTTATTCTGCCCTACTATTTCTGCACCTTGTCTTACTAATTCAGCTATAGCACGTAATTCTTCTAAAGACTTGCCTTCATCAGCAGCTTCTCTCGCCTTTTCTTCAGCAGAAGCCCTAGCCTCTTCTGCTTGCCTCGCAGCTTCTGCAGACGCTGCCGCAGCACGCTGTGCTTCAGCAACTAACTCTCCCTTACGTTCCTTTTCTGCTGCAGTCAAATTCTCTTCAGTAGCTTCATTTGCCGCTTGAGGTAAAGCACCAGCTCTATTTGATGAAGACTCCGCTTCAGCAACTCTTTCATTAGAAGCAGCAACTGCTTGTGCTATCCATTCTCTTATCGCACCTTTATCCTTCCTCGCCGCAGCCAAAGCCACTAAAGCTTCAACTTCATCCTTAGCCTGTTGAGCTAGCCCCACTTCTTCACCTGCTTTTTGCGTATTCTGTCCTACTATATTTGCTCTTTCACCTACAGATTGAGCTATTACTTGTAACTCTTCTAACGTCTTTTCTTCATCAGCAGCTTCATTCGCCTTTTCTTCAGCAGTAGCCCTAGCCGCTTCTGCTTGCCTCGCAGCTTCTGCAGACGCATCCGCAGCACGCTGTGCTTCAACAACTAACTCTCCCTTACGTTCCTTTTCTGCTGGATTCAAATTCTCTTCATTAGCAGCACCTGCCGCTTGGGCTAAATCACCAGCTCTATTGGATGAAGCCACCGCTTCAATAACTCTTGCATTAGAAGCAGCAACTGCTTGTGCTATCCACGCTTTTATCTCTTTCTTATCTTTAAGACCTTTCAACTTTAACACAGCTAGGTTTTTTCTAGCCGTGGTTTGAATTCTTTTTGCTGCACTATTCTTAGCAAGTAGGTCAATAGCACCTTTATCGCTAATGGCTTTGTCTGCCTGATATCTAGCTGTTACAGAAACCAAAGCTGCTTTATTGGCCTCATTTTTCACTGATTGTGTTAACCTACGTACTTCTTCTTCTGCCTTTTTTAGCTCTTCTAATAATTCAGTTTTTTCGTTATTATTCAGACCCTCACTAGACCTTTCATCTTTAGGAGCATGTGGATTAGTCTTTATAGCATCATTTTTACTCTTAACAGTCTCTAAATGTGCGACTACTTGATCAGCTGCAGATGGATCTTGCCCTTCATCTTCTGCTACTGGAATTTGTTCATCTCTAATTCCACTAAAAGATGCCATTACCCCACGAGATTGACTCATATTTTCTGCATCTTTTATATATGGATCTCTAAAATCTTCAGCATTATTCACTGCAGCAACAGCTTTGGCAACAACTGCGACCTTATCTCTAGTTTTCTTTGCTTCTTGCGCAGATTTTTGTGCTTCGTTTTCAGCCTCACTTGATTCTTTTGCACTTTGAGCTGCAGAAAGCGCATCATCTTGTGCTTTTTTGAATTCTTCAGATTCTGGACCAGATATTTTCTTTAACTTCTCAGCAATAGCAGCTACATAATTAGATGCATCAGTAGCTTCTTGTGCTGATTTTTGAGCTTCTTCATGAGATTTTTTTGCCTCTTCGGATGCTTTGGTTGCAGCAGCCAATTCTGTAGCCGCTATAAGGAACGTTTTGATTTTTTGTCCTTGTACTTTTGTTTTTAGGGCACGTTCTGGGTCTATTTGATTAGTTTTTTTCTCCTCAACTAGTTTTTTATTTAAATGTTTACGATATATATTCTGAATCTTTACAGCATTAGCATCATTTCCAACACTTTTATGTTCTGTGATCTCACTATCTTTTCCTTTTTTATCCTCTTCTCTTCTCTTCTCAAATGCATGTTTAATATATCCAACTGCGCCATCTAAAGATAGTCCTTCTTGCCTTTCATCATTAGCCTGGAATAACGTCCCTAGTACTTTATTTTTAGGGAAAACATTAATATTCATGATATTCACATGAACAATAGTACCAAGCCGTTTTATGTCTTCAGATAATTTTCCTGATGAATTAACAACATTGAAAGATTTAAAATTCTCTTGTGTCTTTATATAATTTATAGCTTGATTAGCTATATCCAAATCACCTTCAGAAAATCTCGGTTCTCTAATATTTGGAAGATCTATCAATCCACTAGTAATAGGACTTATATTTCTTAAATAATTTTGGCTTTTAAGTAATTCAATTGAATATTTCTTAAGTACTATAACAGCTTTTACAAAGTTTTTCTTCTCATCAGAATCTAAGACCAAATAATTTTCATCGTCTTTAAATAGATTTTCAATCGAATTATTGAGATTGCCTATATATGTACCTAATTCTCCAGAATTCATTCTTTTTACAGAAGCTAGCTCGTCTAATTCTTTACTGTCTTTAAGTAAAGTTTCTAGAAACTGTAATGCTATATTTACTTCTTCATTAGTACTTAGTAACGTTACCTGTAAAGATAGTACTTTTACCTTATCATCAAGATTTGCTATGCAAAATTGAAATGGATTAAGTTTTTGTTCAGATGACGACACTGCTGCAACTGTAGCAGATTGTCTTTCTGATGGAGGAGGAGCTGCTGCTGCTGCACTTGCTACTATATTACCAGTAAAACCATCTCCTAGTTTAGATTCTCCAGCCGGATTGGTAGTTTGTGCTTGAGTAGGTATCCTAGGTGGAGTAAATTGTCCTGCACCTGGTGTTACTGGGGGGGTACCTCCTACAAATTCAGACATTATATCCGCATCGAACGCTGCTGATCCAGCTGCTCTGCTATTAGCATTATCCGGCGTACTAGGATTTACTTGTCCTGCTGTGTTAGTAGCACTTGGGGCTGGCGGTGGAGGCTGTTGATTAGCTTGTTCTTCTGCTGCATTAGCTGACATATCAGTATGAGAGCCTTGTGCAGCTGCATTTTTAGCATTCTCTTGTGCTTGATTTATACTATAACGAGTTTTTAAAGCGCCCAAATATTTTTCGTATTCATTACGCTCTACCTGAGCTTTCTGAAGTTGAATACCCTTGTTTTCTTTAACCTCTCCTGTTATTTTTTGATTAATTATTTCCTGTAGTTCTATTCTTAGATTTGTTACTGCCTGCAAAGCAAAATCATCCTTTTGTTGTAACAAATCTACTAAAGCAGAGTGTAAATATTCATATTGACCAGCAAAATCTTCATAGTTTAATTCATTTACTGGTTTCGACCCTTTTTTTAAAAATCCTGCTTTTTTAAGATCGCCTCTAATGACTGTGTAAATTGATTGTAGATTGTTATCTGTGTGATTAGATGTTAAAAAACCCGAATACCACGGAGTTTTAAAGAAGTCTAATAGTTTTCTAGATTTTTCTAAGTCACCATCATGTGAACTTGTTAATTTTGACATGTTATAATATTAATTAGGACTAATTGTTTGATTTATATCAGTATTATCAAGAGTATTATGTGACTTATCCCCTTCTAATTGAGGGCTAGGCTTTAAAAACTCATCATTTTCCGTTGCAAATTCTTTATTAAATTTTTGCTCAATTATCTTTAATTTAGCATAAACTTCTTCAACAATTTTTTCTTCAAAGCTATCTCTTTCCTTAAAATTGTCTAAAACATCTTTAAAGGAAATGTATAAAGTAGAAAAAGCGGTATAGTCAGATTCTAGTGTAACTTTGTTTTCTAACAATTCATTACTTTCTTCTTCTAACTCATCTAAATCATTTGCAATTTCATCTTTTCTATCATTAATAGAGCTATATTTTTCTTTATAAAAATTATTAAATTGTTCTGTCAAAAGTAAGTCAGCCAATTTTATTGGATATTCATCCAAAGTTTCTATTCTGACTTGCTGATCATGTAATTCATTTTTCAATTTATCACAATCTGCTTTAGCTACATCTATTTCTATCATAAGATCTGCTAAATCACTATTATATTTAGTTTCCCTTATATCCAATCTTATAATAAGCTCTTTTATCTCTTTTGATAGCTTCTTTGAATTTTCAGATTCACTAGATTCTTCATTTTTATCTGTTGGTTGATTAGGAACTACGTTTCCTGAATCATCTGTATATAAATCAGATAAAAAAGGATCATTACTTGGACTTGTTAATTCCAAATCAATAGAATTAAGTGAATTAGAATTATGTGAAATTGGTGATTCTGCTGCTGAAGAATTATCTTTAGAATGATCATCTGAAGTCCTCTCTATATAATTATAAGATGTAAGAGATTTAGGAGTAAATACTCCCGTCTGACTACGGTTTCTTGAAAATTTAGCAGTTTTATCTGCCACTATTTCAGGATTTTCACTTCGATATTCTTCGGATACTTCATTAAAAAGCTGATCATTATTCATACTCTGATCATAACTCATATTATGAAATAATGCTTGCAAAACTGGAGTAGAGCTTCCCTGTGCATTTTGTCTACAAACAACTTTTGTATTTAAATTGCTAGCATATCCTTCAAATAAGTTTATAATTATGTTTGGGTCTATTGATCCTATATGCATAATGTCAAAAGGAACTATTTTATCTGTATTATGCAGAATATCCTTATAATGATTATCTAACTTAGTTATTACTTTCTGTAAGAAAACTATACGATTATTGTCTATTTGTAAATTCTTTAATGTTTCTTTACTTCTAGATAATTCATTCTCCTTTTCTATATTGGGATTATCTTGTTCTATCTTGGGTAATTTCTCAAAAAGTGACGTGGATTTGTTTATTATGTACTGCACTAAGTTATTATTAGAATTAGAACTTCTATGATTACTTCCTTTAGATCTAAAGCTATTTATAAATTCTGAAAAAGCTTCATAATCAGGATTTAGTTTTAAATCATTATTACAGAGTCTCACAATTTTTCTAACTTCCTCTGTTAAGACTTTATTACTACCCGTATTTTTATATTTCTCCTTAGCAAGATATTCAAAAAAGTCGTTCATTATTATATCAGCTACCCTCTGATATTCTTTTCTTTTAATAGGTATATTGAGTCCACTTTTATTAGTCAAAAAATAAGACAAACCTAGTTCCACTAATTTTGGAGAGTCAGCGATATTTGCAACTTGTGCACTAATTGGTATAGTTGTATTATAAGGTCTTGATTCTTCCCGTCTCTGCTTTAACTCGATAATTGCCCTATGGGTAAAAATAGCTTTTTGTTTTATTGCTTTACTATATTCATCACTATCATCACCTATATAATTAGAATCTGCGGTAGTATTTCTATTTTTAAATTTTAAGCGAAAACGCGAAACCTCATCTAAAAATGCAACTTTATATTCCTTACTAACATCACTATAACATTTATCTTCAACATTTTTAAATTGTCCAATCAAGCTAACGTCATCTTCTAACGTTGTCCCAATAATTATTTTAGGCCTACTATGTGATGAAGCATTCGTAATAACTCGTGGATTATATGTATTATCAACTTTAAAAAAACTTGTTATAATTCTTTTGAACGCAATATTTTTATTTTCTTTCAACTCATCAATCTTTTTTTGTTGTGTCTCAATATCAAATTGAAGCACTCCTACATCGACGTTAGCATCGTATTTTCCTTTTGCTGTATATTGGGGACCGTTAATATTGTCTTCAATTTTTTGGACATTATTTATCACATTTTGCAAACTCTCATCTTCCAAAACTGACTTACTAACTTTTCCATATGAAACTAGAGCTTTAAATAAACTCAGATGATATTGATTATATTTTATGCTATTAGTACTAGTTATTGATGAATTTTTTTCCTTAAATTTTTTATCTATCTGTTTTTTAACATTCTCAAAAACTTCCAATGTAACTTTGTCACCGTATTCATTAACACCTAATTCTAGAGCACTATGCAATGCCTCATGAATAAACCCTGAATGTTGCTGTTCGGAACTATGCTCATATTGAAAAAATATCAGTTGCTCCAAATACTCTGGGGTAAAAAAAGCAGATTCCAGCATAGGTTTGAAAGAAATACTAGGATCTTCATTGGTAATGTGAATTTTATTTGAACTTGATACTTTTACAAAAGACGAAGCTCTTGGTATATTACTTGAGGAGGAATTTGGTTTAGACTGCAAAAACTTTGACATAACTAATTATCAATAAAATTGTTATTTTTTCTAACCCAGAAAAAAGACTACTTTTATAACTTAAAGTTAGATATTTACTATAACATTAGCAATGTATTTTTTAATCTTTTTTATACTAAAGTTCAATAATCATATTTATCTAAAATAATTTCTAATTTACCTGAGTCTTTTGGAGATTTTATTGTGAGTTTTGAATGTTCTTTTATTTTTCCTCTTAGTAGTTTTTCAGCCAAGATATTTTCTATTTCTCTTTGTATTAATCTTTTTAGAGGTCTGGCGCCGTAGTTTGCGTCATAGCCTTTTGCGGCTAGATATTCTTTGGCGGATTTGTCTAGGGTTAGTTCTATGTTTTTTAATTTTAGCCTTTTTCTTAAAATCTCGATTTGAACTTCTACAATTTCTCCAATATGACTTTGGTCTAGATTATTGAATATTATTATTTCATCTAACCTATTTAAAAATTCTGGTCTGAAGTGAGATTTCACGACTTCCATAACTTTGGTTTCACTATCTTGTGATTTTTCATTAATTGATAAGAAATTAGAACCTAAATTTGAGGTTAGAATTATTATTGTGTTGGAGAAATTAACTACATTTCCAAGGGAATCTGTTAGGCGGCCATCGTCTAGAACTTGTAGAAGGATGTTAAATACGTCTGGGTGAGCTTTTTCAACTTCGTCAAATAATATTACTTGATATGGCCTTCTTCTGACAGCTTCCGTGAGGACTCCGCCTTGTTCAAAACCAACGTAGCCTGGAGGCGCGCCGATTAGTCTAGAGACTGCGTGTTTTTCCATATATTCACTCATATCCATTCTCAGCATTGCTGACTCGTCGTCAAATATGAATTCTGCTAGGGCTTTAGATACTTCGGTTTTGCCGACTCCGGTGGAGCCTAAAAATAAGAAAGAACCTATTGGGCGTTTTTGATCTTGCAGCCCGGCTCTAGATCTTCTAACGGCGTTTGAAATTGCGGCAAGAGCTTTGTCTTGGCCGATTACTCTTTTATTGAGGAGTTCTTCCATTTTTAAGAGCCTTTCTTTTTGGCCTTCCATTAATTTGTCTAGAGGTATGCCAGTCGTTTTTGAAATTATTGTGGCGATGTCGTCTTCACCTACAGATTCTCTAATTAGGTTTTTTTCGACATTTGTTTCGAGTTTTTCTAATTCTTTTGTCAGCTCTGGCAATTTGCCATATTGTAGTTCACTGGCTTTTCCTAGGTCCGACTCTCGCTGAGCTTTTTCTAATTCGAATTTTGTTTCTTCTATTTTGCTTTTTAGATCATTTACTTTATTGATCTTCATTTTTTCGGCTTGCCAGATTGAGTTTTTTTCTGAGGATTTTTCTTCTAATCCTTTTAGCTCTTTGTTGATTTTTTCTAATCTGGATTTTGAATTAGCATCGTCTTCTTTTTTTAATGCTTCGGCTTCAATTTTTAATTGTATTATTTTGCGATCCATTTCGTCTAGATCTGCTGGTTTTGAGTCTACTTCTATTTTTAATGCGCTGGCGGCCTCGTCTATTAGGTCTATTGCTTTGTCTGGCAGGAATCTGTCAGTGATGTAGCGGTCAGACATTGTGGCTGCGGCGATTAGAGCAGAGTCTTTTATTTTTATGCCGTGATGAACTTCGTATTTTTCTTTAATTCCACGTAATATTGAAATTGTGTCTTCTACGGTTGGTTCTTTTGTGTAGACTGGTTGGAATCTTCTCGCGAGTGCTTGGTCTTTTTCTATGTATTTTCTATATTCGTCTAGCGTGGTTGCGCCCATGCAGTGGAGGTCTCCTCTGGCTAAGGCTGGTTTTAGGAGGTTTGATGCGTCCATTGCGCCATCTGTTTTTCCGGCGCCGACTAAAAGATGTAATTCGTCGATGAAAAGGATTATATTTTCGTTTGATTCTACTTCGTTTAGGACTGCTTTTAGTCTTTCCTCAAATTCACCGCGGAATTTTGCCCCGGCTACCAATGATCCCATATCTAGGGACATGATTCTTTTGCCTTTTAGTGATTCTGGTACGTCGCCATTTATTATTCTCTGCGCCAGGCCTTCTACTATTGCAGTTTTACCAACTCCGGGTTCGCCTA
>Ga0209711_10000320_pt1 | contig 49289 bp, 42 predicted proteins | sample ArcticOcean_MG_C_7_FD_187441 | JGI IMG/M metagenome (GOLD analysis project Ga0209711, IMG submission 187441) | Marine microbial communities from western Arctic Ocean - ArcticOcean_MG_CB11_88 (SPAdes) (version 2) | ecosystem: Environmental > Aquatic > Marine > Oceanic | place: Arctic Ocean... | reverse complement strand
TTTTGCAATCTTTGGATAATGGGTGAGGAAGTGAGGGACATCAAAGTCTTGTGTGAGGATTTTTTCCTTTGAATAATCGAGGTCTTGGCCCCATTCAACATCATCGCCCTTTGCTTGTAGAATTTCCACTGCCTCATCGTATCGCATACGTGGATATGGATTGTCTGCATATCGAGCGATTAAATCCAAGTCTCGGTCAAGTGAGGTAAGTTCCTTTTCTTGTTCTTCGAGTAATGTTCGAGCAACATGACGGACAACGCCTTCCCCATGTGCCATGATCTCATCATTGGTAGCCCAAGCCATTTCCATTTCAGCATGCCAGAATTCTGTCAGATGACGACGTGTGCGTGATTTTTCAGCTCGGAATGAAGGGGCGATGGTATAGAGGCGCTCTAATGCAGGCATGGCCGCTTCAGCATACAATTGCCATGACTGAGTAAGGTAAGCAGTACGGCCAAAGTAAGGTACTTCAAACAAGGTAGAACCACCTTCAACAGCACCTGTAACGAAGTTTGGCGCTTGGTATTCAATGAAATCTTTCTTTCTAAAATAATTATGAATCGCACCAAAAGCAGAACTGCGAAGTTTGAGCATAGATGTCATTCGACTTGTTCGCAAGTAGAGGTGCCGGTTGTCGAGAAGGAATTCAGAACCACCAGGCATGAGTTCACCGTTTTCATCCATTGCAGAATCCAACGCTTCTTTGTTAATTGGAAACGGACGGTCAGGATTGACTGGTCCGATGATTTCGAATGAGGTAGCAATCAGTTCATGGCCGCCATCTGCACGCTCATCAGCGTTGACAATACCGTTGATAATAACGGAAGTTTCGATGAGTACGTTCTTGACTTCGAGAAACAATTCTTCCCCAATGGCATCCTTTTTGACGACGCATTGAATCGTACCGGTTGAATCACGAAGAACGATAAAACGCATCTTATTGCTTCCACGTTCGCGCTTTATCCATCCTTTCAGTTCGACCTCTTGGTCGTCGTACTTTCCTGACTGAACATCTCCAATCCAAATGGTCTTTACCATGCTCGCACCTGTCTGTGGCTGGCACCCTCTCTAATTCAATGTCACCCCAATGGAGGTTTGGTTTTGCTTGAGAAATCTGCGTATGTTTGATACTTGGTAGGCAAAGGGTCAAACCCTCTGGACGATGGAAAGGGAGTGTGTCACGTATTGCAGTCTATGCCATCGGAGGCAATGCACTTTCATCTCCGAACCCAGAAAAAGAGGACAAAAGCGCTGAAGTACTTGCTCACGTCATGTCTGATGTCATCGATTTGCTCGAAGCAGGTTGGGGCGTTGTACTCACTCACGGCAATGGTCCACAAGTAGGGCACTTGATGGAATTAGACTCGGCTAATACTCAATCGATGGACAGTTGGGTGGCAGCGACTCAAGGAATGATTGGGCATGCACTTTCATTAAATCTCGATTCGATTCTTCATCGCCGAAAACGACCTGAGCGTACTGCTTGTGTGATTACGCGAGTCCTAGTGAACGGTGATGATGAAGGATTTAAACATCCAACAAAGCCTGTTGGGCCAATCCTTTCTCCTACAATCGTGATGTCTGCAGATTGGGATATCGCAGAAACCATTCAAGGCCCTCGAAGAGTTGTAGCTAGTCCTCTTCCAATGAAAGTCATTGATTTACCTGTGATTCAAAAATTAGTAGAATTGCATGCAGTTGTTCTTTGTGGAGGTGGAGGGGGGATTCCAATCGTTGCGAAAGGTGACCATTTCATTGGCATCCCTGCAGTCATCGATAAAGATCGATTGTCGGCACTGCTCGCTATCCAACTGGAAGCAGATGCACTGATTATCTCGACCGCTATTGATGCCGTTCGTACCGATTTCGGTGGTGCGAATGAAAAAATCCATCATCGTTTGTCTTTGGATGAGTGTGAACGTTTTATGGAACAAGGAGAATTTCCAGCCGGTTCCATGGCGCCTAAAATCGGTAGCCTGATGGAAGCCGCCTTACATCGGCCAGGGTTGAGTGCGATTCTATGCCAGCCTGGTGATGCACTTCTCGCCTTGCGAGGAGAAGCAGGTACCACAATAGTCGTGTGATGTTCACCAAGCACATGTTGATATGCTTGTTCTCAATCCCAACGGTATGGAAGACACACCATATACACTGATTGAAGCCTCAGCCCACTGCGATGGACCTTGTGGAGTCTACGACCCAGCAAGCGCCCGTGTTGCAGGTGAAGCAGTGCAATCGATGACCAAGAAAATGCTCGCTCTCGAATACCCTCAAGTCTTCAGTTCACAATCGATGGCCACGTACATGAATACCATGAGCCGTTATGCTGCTATCAAGGAAGAAGAAGCACAAAAGTGCAAGAAAGAATTATTGGTTCTTTGGACTGATTTCTTCAAACCTATCCACCTTGATGCTCATCCTGAACTTCATGACACCTTCTGGAATGCTGCTAAGTTGTGCAGTGCTTGTAAGGTCGAAGTTTCCGCTCAACACGCTCAAGAACTCATGGACGCAATCGAAGCAATTCACAATATGTTCTGGTCCATCAAGGGCCGTGAAGTTCCTTGGATCCGAGCCAGTTGAGGTTCAACCATGACAACAGTCCGAGTTCGAATTTCGGGCGATAGTATGTGGCCTACGTATCCAGATGGCACTGAGTTCGATTTGCTTTCAGGAGATTCAATTCAACCAGCGGTTGGTGATGTTGTTCTTGCGAGCCATCCGTTTCATTCAAATCTACAGATTGTAAAGAGAATTCAATCGATTGATGACGGCTTGGTTTTCTTGGTCGGAGACAATCCTGACCCCACAGCCAGTGAAGATTCTCATAATTTTGGAAGCGTATCCCTCGATGCGATTCAAGGTGTATGTGTTCCAAGAGAAGAACACGATGATTGAGTAGCGGGCCTGACGGGGTTCGAACCCGCGACCGATGGATTAAGAGTCCATCGCTCTACCTGACTAAGCTACAGGCCCATCCAACGGTCTTAACCACCCGTATTTAACAATTGAGAGATTGAACTTCACTTGAGACGCCCATTTGGGTTGACAAACGTTTCAACACCATTTGCACCAGCAAGTACGACGACATCACACATATTGTTGAATAAACCAACTTGGACGACTCCGGCAATGTTGAGAATCTCTTGTTCCATTGCCACAGGGTCTTGAATGGTAGGACCACAGTGTGCATCAGCAATCATGTTCCCGTTATCGGTGATCACTGGATGGTCGCCTGCCATTCGGCAATTCACTCGGCAATTGAGAACACGTCCAAGAGCCCGAATAGTGGCTTGATGAGCAAAGGGTGTGACTTCGATTGGTAGAGGAAATGCACCGAGTGTTTCGACACGCTTTCTGTCATCGGCCACTACAACCATGCCACTGGATTCTTGAGCCACAATTTTTTCTCTCAAAAGAGCAGCACCGCCGCCTTTGATCAATTGAAACAGCGGGTCATATTCATCGGCTCCATCAATGACGACATCCAACCCATCAATTTCAGAGAGTTTGACTAAGGGGATTCCGACTTCGATGGCGAGCTTCTCGGTAGCCAATGAGGTTGGGACTCCAACAATCTCTAATCCTTCTTCGGCCATCATACGACCTAATTCGACGACCGTATGCTTGACTGTTGAACCGGTCCCCAATCCAACCTTCATGCCGCTCTTGACATAAGCACAAGCAGCAATTCCAGCATCTCTTTTCAGCGTCTCGACGTCGGTCATGTTTGTGGTTCTATGGCCAAAGCCCTTGAGCCTTTTCCAAGAGCCGCATCGCTCTTATCCCATCCCTACGGGATGAGGAAAGAGTGGCCGAAGACTTTTGACCTACGGGGGGCCGTAGGGTGTACTATGGGGTCAGTGCGAGCCATGCCACTTCGTTGCTTTGCTGTAGTGACTTTGTTCCTCCTGTCAACACTTTTACAGGGCTATACCGTACTTCCTGAAGAAGCACTCCTCGATTCGGATGCTTCAATGGAAACATCAACGCCATTGGGTCAATCACATTTACTTTCGATTGGTTCTTTCCCTGATGGAGCAAATACAAACACTCGTCTTGGTGTCCTTGACAGTGCAGCAATTCAATCCCTCGACCTCAATATTGAATCCGCTCGACTTCCATCCTCAACCGGATACTCACTCACTGAGTCCCTTGATTTTTCGAGAAATACAGTGTATGATGGCGTTGATGTCAACGGTTCATCACTTACGATTTTACCACAAGGTTGGGATTGGGACTTTGAAGGCAGCACTCACGGCTGGACACTCGGTTCTCCTTCTTGGCTTTGGGGCTTTGACAGTGGCCTTGGTCAAGCAAATGGTGTGAGCAGTGGTTCAAAAGCCATCTACACCTACAACGGAAACTATCCAAATTATATGAGTTCCACAATTTGGGCCACATCTCCAGTCATGAACTGTTCTTCATGCTCAGGTGCTTGGGAATTGAATTTCATGAAGCGACTTGGTATTGAAAGCTCAAGTTACGACCATGCGTATGTTGCAGTCAAAGGAACAAATGGACAATGGGCGACCGTGTATTCTTCAGGCTATGTTCAAGATTCAAGTTTTTCTCAACAAACCATTAGCATCTCGAACTATGTCACCAATAACCCGTCTTTCCAGGTTCGTTTCGGTATTGGAACGACCGATGGTTCAGTTACCTATACGGGTTGGAATATTGATGATGTTTCTGTTATGCCAAGTGGCTCTGGGGTCTCTTCTGGTGAAGGCAATTGGACCTCAGCACCTTTCAGTCCTGCCATGCTTGGACAAGGTGAAATGCGAACATTTGGTTATCTTCATCTCGATGCTGAAGTTCCTTCAGGTGAGATTCTTGAATGGCGGCTACTCGATGCTTCGACAAGTCAACCAGTTCCTGGTTTCGAACACTCAGTCTCCAAATCAGTTGACCTTGGGATGATCGATTGGGAAACCTATCCAAGTGTCCGTCTCAATATTCACCTGAAGAGTCAGTCCGGTGGTGTTCCGGTCATTCATGGTATGCACTTCGAAGGAAAAGTCATCGAAGACTTCGGAGAAGACCCAACAGGAATGGGTTGGCAATTACAAAATGTTGGATGGTCCAATGGACAAATTTCCGGCGCTGGAACATTGTTAACCACTCCATTTAATCTGCGTTCAGGGTTTGCAGGCTTCACCTCGAATTGTTCACTCACTGGGAACGGGGTTATGGAATATTCACTCGACCAAGGAACGACTTGGATGACACTCGCAGATGGGACTCAATGGCTTACTTCACCCCACTTCACCGTTCAATTCCGAGCCAAATCAACCGGCGGAAGTTGGACGCTCAATACATTCGATGTGGAAATGATTCGTACCAGTGTAGCAGATGGACTGCGTATCGATATTGGCATGGATGGTGTCAGTGATTGGTCACTCGAAGGAGACGGCATTGGCCGTCTGGGCATCCAAGACCAATTGAAGGACGGTTCTATGTGGCAATCACACGCCTCGACGCCTTCGAACGCTGCAGTATTTTCAGTTCTTCTTCCAGCAGCAGGTGTTGATGCGTTTGAATTCGGGGTTGCTTCACCTCTTCAACAAATGATCTCACCTTTTGTTACAATGTCGATTAATGGTCAAGATTTCATGTCATCTTCATTGTCCAACCTTCAAGACCTTCAAGTGATTCAACTTTCTTCAAGCGAACTTTTATCGATGAACAGTGCCTTATCTCAAGCATCTGCTTCAGAGGGTGTTGAAGGTCTTCCAATGGTTGAAGTGACGCTTCGAATTGGTTCATCTTCCACATCGACAGAAGTTTTGTTCGGTGGACTCTTAGCACCATATGATGCCTCCTTTGCCTTACAATTCACTTCGACTGATGCGGTGGTTATTGCTCTCAATGCAGCTTTGCAATCCATTACACCGGTGGGTGGGACAAAGGAAGTACCTCTGCCGATTCGTATGACTTCCTCGGGTGCGGTTCGAATGACAGTTGTTCAACAAACAACACAAAGTTCGATTGAACCCGTTTCAATCGTTGTCTCAAATGTAACCGACACATTCACTCCTTCGACCGACTGGATTGAAGTCACCAGCACTTTTGATTTCTCGAATTTAGGCGTTAATGATGCCGAAGCACATGTCAAATCAAACAGTTGGTCTGTAGAACTCCACCTTCAAGGTCAGACTGCTGAATCTCATACCCGCTGTCAAATGCTTTCCCTCCCTCTCTTTGGTTCCGCAGTTAACGGTTGCCTGAATCAAGCGACTCCAATGATCTGGATGAAAGATGGAGCAAATGGCGAAATACGTATGCTTGGAAGCGGTCCTTTCTTACAAGTCGACCATCGATTCAAATTTACCGAACAATGGGATGATGAAGAATCTCTTTCTGTTTCAGTGAACCTCATTGCTCCATCGGGACCGATGCTTCCCATAAGTATGAACTTCGGACTTGGATCCTCTCATGGTGTCGAAAATGATGTTTCGGTAAAGAATTGGGGAATTGTCAATCAAAACCTCGTCGAGTCCATGCTTTCAGCCCCCTATCTTCAGCCAGGGGATGCCGTCCAAGTCGAAATCGAACTTGGATTTGAAAATGTACCTTTGAGTTCATCACCTCGTTCGGGTTCAACTTTAGTTCGATTCTTGGTTGATGGGGCAGAAGTACAGTCTTCTTCGATTATTACCAATGGCATCGTCTCCTTCCCTTGGACCGTTCCAATCAACAAAGAAAGTGTTACACTGAGCATTGATGTTTCACCGTTAAACGGTCAAAGTATTGTCTATGATGTTCCGAGCAGTGTGGTCTTTGGATTTGATACAGTGTCTCCTGAATTACTCGAGACAAGTGTTTCTGAATTCGACCATGTTGATGCCATGCCAATGACGAGCATCGACTTCGTTGTCGCAGACAGACCAGTTTTGCCTTCACATGCGAAAGTACACCTCTGGCGTTCTTGGATGGATGATAGCAATCTCGATGGTACTATGCAAACGACGGAAGTACAGGCACATCTGTTACAACTCCCCGCTAATTTGAATTCGATTCAGGGCACTTATTCTTTGGAATTAGATACTTCAAGTGCTTACAGTGGTTCCTTTTTCAGTGGTTGGTTAGAAATTGCAGACCCTGCAGGAAATATGATGGGTTCTTCCGGTACATTTGAGGTGCCGTTGTTTAATGTTCAAGTCAATAACGATGGCTCACCTCAACTTGGTTCAGCCCCAGCAAGTTGGAACATTGGTGACTCAGTGTGGATTCATCCAGGCGAATCGAATCTGTTGCATCTCCCATTGTGGGACTTGAATGGAATCTCTGATATCTCATCAATTCAATTGAACTTAGCAGGGAATCAAAACGAGCCAGTTCTCATAGAATGGGATGCGGTAACTGAACAATGTACCAGTCCCAATATTTACATTGCTCTTGAATCGTGTATCCTTATGCCATCGCAGAGCAGTCAGCTGTTTCCTTCAGAAGGTGTACTTGAGGTCAATTTTTCGATTGAATGGGGCTTTGACCCAGATGTTAGCCTCACCCGAATTCCAACCGTGTTCATACAAGATTATCTCGGCCAATCAAATACACTTGCAGTCCCAGAACTCAGTTGGAAGTATTCAGGCGAATTAATGGTAGATCCACAAACTCTTTCTTATTCGATTCAAGGAGATCTTGTTGATACACTCGGAACATGGGTTCAACCACGTGAAGAAATCGAGGTGACAGGTGAACTCACTTGGTACCGTTCATCACGTTCAGTCATTCAACCTCTTGACTTAGAAATCTTGCTTGGTAACAATGAAGCACAAGCCGAATCACTGAATGGTACATTCTTTGGTATCATTACAGCGCCATTAGCATCGGGCTCCTATGGAATTCACAGTTCGTTAGGTAACCCTCCAAATGGGGCGATTGACCGTACTCCGACTTCACCTGCAGCCTGGTTCATCGTCGATGACCAAGTGCCAGGAATCGTAGGTGTGGCCTCACCGACTGATTCGATTGTCCTTTCTGAATCGACTTGGTCTACTCTTCATCTTGAAGTTCTCATTCTCGAAGAAGATCGTTTGGATGAGGATACATTGCTTCTCCATTGGGCAGTTCACCCCGAAGGTGTTGGCCTTTCAAGTCAATACGTCATCAATGGCAGTGAAGATCTTTCCGTCATTGGTGGTCGAGCATTTGGTGATGAAATTCCATGTGCTGCGATTTTGAATTTAGATGAATTGCTGACCTCTTCCATGCGTAATGACGCACTCGAACTTCGAATTTGGGTTACTGGACAGGACATGGCAGGGCATAAAATCAATTCAGTGTTCAACGATATTGATGCTCCACTTTCTGTTTGGGTTCTGGAACAACGAATTGCAGAATATTCTTTCAGCATACCTGAAATGAAACCAAGTGATAATATTGCAGCAGGTGATACAATTCGTCTCGGTGTTTCGATTACGAATTCCGGCCTAGCCGATGGCGATGCCCAAATCTTTGTCGAATTGGTTGAAAGTAATGGAGCACGTACTCGAATTGATGCACGAGGTATCCAAATTGAAGCTGGTGGGACCTATATCTATTCGAAAGATTGGATTCCTGACAGAGCAGGAACCATGTGGATTGAATATCAAATAATCAACGGCCCTCTTGCTCAATCTGGAACTGTTTATGTGGATGAACAACGTTCTGAAGGTCTCTTTTCGGGAATCACTTCGGTCAACCCCATACTTTTGGTTGTTATCTTTTTGTTGACCGTTTCTTTAGTCGGCCTACTCATCTTCGGACTGAAATCCCCTCAATCGAAACAATGGGATCAAAATCAACAACGAGTGGTCGAGAAAGCACCCCACTCAAGTCCTCAAAGTAAGCAATCACCTCAACCGGTTTCAGGGCCATATGGTGCTCCAGAGCATGCCGCATCACCCGGTGAAAACCCCTACGAGTGAGTATTTCGTTATCCGAAGGCTTTGAAGCAGTGATGCTAACCGCAGCATGGAGGGAGTAGGAGGGCCGCTGACAGAGTTCGACTCTGAGGAAAGTCCCCTCTCCATAGTGCATACGGCTTACACAAGTAAGAGAACAGAAATGGTCAGGTCAATGCTGCAGAAACGAACGATACAAGGTGTGTACAATGACGTTGAAAAACAGAGATTGCCTTGTTGTCGATGAGACGAGCAACCCCGTAGGAGCAAGTCCAAACAGCCCTGTTGACGCGGCACGTCGAGGGGCAGGTAGGATGCTAAGTTGAATGCGGTCACCGAAAGGTAACAGAAAGGGGCTTACTCCCTACTCCCTCCACCTTGACCGAATCTAATCTTCAAGAAGTACCGCTTCAAGTGGCTTCATCGAGAGAGACGATGCTAACGCAATACCATCGCCATAATCGGCCCATGATTCATCACCTCGAATCATGGCACGTATCGTATGTTCTGCTGTAATAATGGCAGGAAGTAAGAATGCACTCGTGATGAAAGCACAGAAGATCAAGAGACACATAATCATGAAGAAGTTCTCCAAACCAGGGAAAGCAGCGATAAATCCTGCAGCAATACCACAGACAGTGGTTGCTGTGGTCTCAAAAATCGTCTGACCAGTTTCTTCGATTGCATTTGCAATGCCGGTCGGCGTCTCACCTTCTTCCTGAATGCGATGCATGACGTGGATCGAGTCATCCACTCCGATTCCGAATACTATTGTTCCAATCATCGCAGTAAATATGTTGACATTGACATCACCACTTTTCATCAACAATGGTTGCCACAAGATGACAATAGCAACAGGGATCATCGTATAGATACCAAGTCGTGGTGAACGGAATACAATGGAGAGAAGGACTGTGAGGACAAGTAAAGTGATAATGGTGGTTGAAGTTTGTGCATCGTGAATACCATCGTTAATGTCGAGAGAGACCGGTAAGCCTCCAGTCAATAATGAGGTGCGAGTTTTTCCGTCAACCGGTGGTTCATTTTCTAACAGGGAATCGATTTCATCTCGTAACTCACCTGCAACATTGAGGTTCATATAGGGCTGAGTTACGTAGACAATGGCTTTTGTTCCTTGTTCATTCAATAACATCGACTGAACTTCATCAGAGAGTGTATCAAAGACTGCATTGACCATGTCTTTTCTCAAGCCTTGGCGTCCATCTTGGCCTGTGAGTTCAAGGCTGAGCCAAACATTACATTCGATTGGGTCGTTACTTTCCCAGCAAGGTTCATGCAGTAAATCCCACAGACTCCCTTCATACAAGGTGACGCCATCAACAAGAGTTATTGTTGCAGGAATTGTTTTCAAAAAGGTGATGATACTGGTGGTATTCGTTTCATCAACTTGATCGATTTTGTACTCTAAAGCATCGATTGCATCCAGTACTGGAAGGTCGCGGATGTTATCGGTTTTATTTTGCTGAGCCTCTATTGTCCGCTCTTCAGCATCAAAAATGAACAGGGAAGTTTGTCCTCCACTGAATTCTCTTGAATATTTGGCGAGGGTATTCAATGAGGCGATACCATCTGGAGCTTCAGAAGATCCAGTGATCGGTTCATTCATTTCATCTAAATTGAGAACACCCCAACTGGTGACGACCATTGCACCGACAAGGATGAACACAAATCCCCGAACTGGCCAAGTGCCGATGTTCTTCCAAAGTGAAGGATTCGTACGTTTGTTGAAACGGAGCATCCAAGCCAATGTCGGCACCAATATGATACTGAATACAAGTGTCGATAGAATACCAATACAGAGTGTCACTCCGACTGAACGTATTGGTGCAATGGTTACGATTTGTGGAGCAATCAATACCGAGAAACCGACGATTGTGGTCAATGCTGATAGGAATACAGCAACACCAGTCGAGCGTGTCATTTCAAGGACACATTCACGATAAAATTCTGGGTCCCACAAATCCGGTACTTCTTCGGGAGCTTTTCCTTGACGTCGACGACGTTCATTCTCATCATGGGCTTTGTCGATTTCTTTACGCCGGACTTCTTCTATTCGATTCACCATGTGTAAGGCATAGTCAACACCTAACCCTATGAGAATAGGGAACGTTGCTACGATCATTGGCGTCAAAGTGATGTCCAAAAGAACCGATGAACCAAAGGTTACTGCAAGGGCCATAACAATAGGTGTGCCAGTGATGACTACGACCTTGAGTGAGCGATGCAGTAAGGTGATGATGAGAATGGTAAAGAGAACAGAGTAAGGGAGGATTTTGAGTAAATCTTCGTAAATCGCATCTGAAATATCTTCAAGAACTTTGGTCAATCCCGTGACCGTCATTTCAGTATTTTGCATATCCTGTGACCGATTGTCAATCACATCTTGAAAATGTTCATGCAGGTGGCTGAAATCACGAAACTTTGCTTCGGTTGGGTCATGGTGCATACCAATCAAAATGGCTGCGGTGTCCCAGATTCCATCTCCATCGATATCATTGGTTGTGTTTCCATCGCCATCACTGTCGACATTGAGATCCATATCATTCGTGTCTTTGAACAGTGCATCAAATCCGCCTTCTGATTCCTCAATGATTCGATCGATTGTCTCCTGATTCGGAATAGCATATGCCCCTCCACCAGGGATGAGTTCACAATCAAAGTCAAGTGGGATACGGGTGTTGATTCCATTCACACACATCGAAGTGTTAAATCGACCATCGGCAGAATTGATTTCTTTGATCACTTGGGCGGGAGATATAATCCAAAGCACTCCATCGTCACGTCCCTGGTCATCTTTACTGTAATCGATTCCTCGGCCAGTGAAACCAGCGCCATTGGCATTGTCATCATCTCCTTCAACCCAACTCATTTCACGTAAATATGCTTCATTTGTAATATTCAACGTACTCGACGTATCGAACGCATTGGGTGTTTGAACATAGATAATGGCAATGTCAGTCGACCATTCTGTTCGAACTTCTTTCAACAATTCAGTCGAAGCCGCACCATCGGGGAGAAATATTTCTACATCTCCATCAATTTGTTCTTGGAAAGAGAGTCCTTGTTGTGCAAAAAAGGCTGCAACAATGACCAGTAGTATGACGACTGTAGCAGGTGAAGCAAGGATGCTACTGTATGCGCTGTCAACGCGGCGCATTGTCAAATCCTTCGCTTGATTGCGATATGTGGAAAGTTTGTCGAGAAGATTCTCTCCCCCGCTCCCCTTCTCCATGTTGTTGCGATAGAGGGGCGGGTCTTGAATGATACTCCATAAATGTGGAGTAGATGGGCAAAAACAATCGTTTCAATCTAGTCCGAATTCACGAACAAGTAAGTGACGCAAAAAGCCACGGGCACTCTGAAGAACCAAACCAGTGGCCATGAGTGAGAGTCCAAGCACTCCAATCCAAATGGCTGAGAGTCCGGGTCCGACAAAACTGTCGATATGGGTCGTCACTCCTCGTGCAGTATTCATCCCCATTGCCGCACCTGTTGCCAAAAGTCCTACGCCTGGAATTCCAAGCACAAGGAGGGGTTTCTTTTGTGAGAGTGAAAGCATGGCCCATGTCAGTACGGTGAATCCGTGGGATACTGCGGTAAAATTGGACCCTTTTGGTACGTCATAGCGAATCATGGTTGGAACTTCAATAATTTCGAGTTGTTTTTCACGAGCATCTTCAAGCATTTCTAAGGAAAGTTCCATTCCTTCAGAATCGAATCGAAGACGTTCGAGGGCTGTACGTGAAAATGCTCGGAATCCTGATTGGGTGTCTTTGATTCCGAGGTCACTCGAAAGATTACTCGCAGCGGTGATGACTTTAATGCCAAGTCGGCGGTATGCTGGCATGTCAGTTCCGCCTCCTCCTTCGACGAATCGTGAACCGATCGCAAAGTCTGCTTTTCCAGAAAGAATTGGCTTCAAGAGTTTTGGAATATCCTCGGAACGATGCTGGCCATCACTGTCAAGGACAACCAATGCATCCACATCGAGTTCCTTTGCTTTGATGAACAGTGTCTTGAGTGCTCCGCCGTATCCTCTGTTGACTCGGTGACGAATTACAGTGGCTCCGCATGCTTCTGCAATGCGTGCACTTGAATCTGAAGATCCATCGTCGATGCAAATGACGGCATCGACATGGCGTAAAGCTGTGGTCACTACGGTTCCAATGGTTTCTTCTTCATTGTACATCGGCATGCCAGCAACGATGAAATTTTTCACCGTATCTGTATGTTCTTGCATGATTCCACCATCTCTTCGCGGTTTCCTGTTCTATTTAGTAATATAGTAATCCGAACATATTTTGTGGACATTGTAAGGAAAGGCTCACTCAGGGGTCGAAACCCCCGAGTGGGCGGCGCCGAATTCACATGGAATTCGTAAAAGCATCAAGGGAAGTCTTCCTTAATCTTGTAGTTGTGAAACAGTTGTAACAGCACGTTCGCCATTGAGAACTTTCTCGAGGGCGTTGAGTGACATTACCAAGGGGACATAGGACTGTCCATCACTTGTTACATAGGTTGAGCAGTCAGAAAAAGCTGCAGTATTGATGGAGATTTTTAGGGCTCCACCAGCATTGCTCTTCCGGACATAACCGACCAGCAGGTTTGTTGTTTCATCTTGGGTTATAGGCATCGTATTTTCATTCTTTTTTGGCATGTTTTTCAACTCCATCGCCAGGATTGCTCCTTGGCGGTAACCATTGAGTATTCCGTTAACGGTTATCAAAGGCATCATAGCATGTGACACACGAGTAGAAACTTGGTACCATCAATATTACCAAAGACTCATACATGGGTGATTCTTGATTCGGCCATGCGAGCATTGGTCACTGGTGGTGCTGGGTTCATTGGGTCTCATTTGATTGACCGATTGGTTGCCCGTGGTGACACGGTCGTTGCATTGGATAATCTCTCCAGTGGTAAACTCGAATTTATTCAATCACATCTTGACGCTGGAACAGTCACTCACATCCAAGGTGATGTCACAGATTTCAATGCGGTACTCGGGGCAATGAAGGGCATTGATTGTGTCTTCCATCTTGCAGCAAACCCAGATATTCGTCTCGGAACCCGAATCACGGATACAGATTTGAAACAAGGTACCCTTGCGACCTACAACATCGTTGAAGCCATGCGTCGGTGCGAGGTAAAGAAAATTGCTTTTGCATCCTCATCCGTCGTATATGGGGAAGATGCTCCACTCCCAACACCCGAAAACCATGGACCCTGCATGCCCATCTCCTTGTATGGTGCAAGTAAACAAGCTGGTGAAGGATTGATCAGCAGTTGGGTTGGAACCTTTGGTTTACAAGCATGGATCTTCCGATTTGCTAATATCATCGGTACTCGAGGAACACATGGTGTCATTTTTGATTTCATTCACAAACTCAAGGCAGACCCTTCGCGTCTCGAAGTACTCGGGAATGGTTTACAAGAAAAGTCGTACATGGAAGTCGAAGATTGCGTCAATGGAATTCTGCATGTGATGCAACAGACAGACGAACCGCTTAATTTGTTCAACCTTGGTTCACATGACACTGCATCAGTACGTAGAATTGCTGAAATTGTCGTTGAAGAAACGGGATGTCATGATGCTGCAATCGAATATACCGGTGGAGACCGGGGTTGGGCAGGTGATATCCCAAGAGCAATGCTGGGGATTGATAAGATGATGTCAACAGGCTACGATGTCCGGTTTAACAGCGAGGCTGCTATCCGTCACACGGCCAAAGCACTTATTCAAGAAATTGGAATCAATAAGGAGATGAACATATGAAGTATACTTATGACGATGATGCAGATGTACGGACGACCACATTGATTCGAGTGATGGCGCTCTTTTTTGTTGGCATCATGATTATTGCAGCTACAACCAGTCCGATCGCTACAGGTACCAAAGAAGGAGAACGTGCTCCTGCACTCGAAGGTGAATTTTACAACGGCAGTGGCTGGTCTGATTTCAATTTAGAATCATATTGGGATTCCTCATGGGGAGAAGGTGACATCAGTGGTCAATGGGTCGTAATTGAATTCATGGACACAGACTGTCCTTATTGTGTGCAATCTGCTGAAGATATGGGCATTAACGCCAACGATTTCAGTGGCACGAACCCCCAATGGGACGGAGCGATTGTCAACTTTATTGCCAGCGCGACTGAACTTGATCTTAGTGGGCACGATTCCAGCCGTGCAGAAATAATCGCTTTCCGGGACAAAACCACAGGTGAAGACTGCGCAAGTTCTGATTGCGGTTCAAGACCTGGTGCTGCTCACAATTTCCCGTATGTTGATGACCTGGACCAAGACAACATGAAGAAATGGAAAGTCAGTGGAACGCCAAGTTATTACCTCATCCAACCCGATGGAATCATCGCTTGGAGTTCTGCAGCAAATCCCGGTGAAGATTTACGAGATGCCATTATCACACTCGTCCCACGGGAGAGTGCTTGAATGGATGCTAATCTTCAATTGATGCTATACGTGATTCCTGTACTTGTTGGGCTCTTTATGATCCTTCCAGTCGGCCGCACACTTTTTGCATCCCTCTCGGAGACAATACCTTCTTTGGGAACTGAACGAGGAAGAGTGTTCTCTGGGCTCATTCTTACCTGTCTTGCAGGTATGGCTGTTTCATTCCAAACTCTTTGGATTTCTTCCAAAATAAGCGAAGGTGGAAACTTTTGTGCTTCGAATTCAATACTTTCATGCGATGATGTCATCGGGAACGTTGAATACAATACCGACCCATTCTTTGGAATTCCATGGGGTGGAATTGGTGCAGTCGTCTTTGGTATTCTTCTGTATTTGGTATATTCATCTTCAAAGGAACCAAATGCAAATTGGGCTTCTTCCTATCTTAAATACGGAACCTACATCACTTTTGCAGGTTTCTTTGTCATCGTATTGTTAGTCTTTTACGAATTCCAAATGGAAAAAATATGCCAATACTGTACCACGGCACACGTCGCTAATATCGCAGCATTTATCGGTTTCTTCCGTTTGATGCGGTTGAACCAATCCAAAGACTGGAACACCGTCTAGGTGAGGTGAATCTATGAATCGAGAGACGACTTTTTGGAGTATTGTGACTGCATTGGCCTTAGCAGGTATCCTTGTTCTTTACGCTCAACACGCTGGACTGTTCGATCAAGAAAAGGCTCAAACAGTGACAAGTGAAGCTCAGGCATCAACAGCAGATTCGCCAGACCCTTTGTCGTTGGATTGTGTTGAACACAGTGGATTAGCACGCCACGACCACATCACTCTCCAAGTATTCATTGATGGAAACCCGTATGTCGTTGAATCTGCAATTGGGATTCAAACAGATGCCTGCAATGGCAATGAGAATTACATGCATACGATACACACACACGATGATACAGGACGCCTTCATATCGAACTCAATGACCCAGGTAATATCTCATTAGGTGTCTTTTTCGACATCTGGGGGCACCACTTCAATGAAACAGGAATCTTTGATTATCGAGTCAATGCAACCCATGAAATGGTCATGCACGTCCATGCTTCAGGGGAAAGCGCAACTGAGGATAACCGTGTGACATCTTTCGATGATTACCTTCTCCAGAACGGTGAAGTGATTGAAGTCCACTACCGTACGAAAGCAAATTAAGGTGTGAAGCACCCTTCAAAAGTCACTGATTCTGAAGTGGCTTTGATTTCTTCCATTCGCTGAACAGTGACATCGATACGTTCATTTTCAGCATAATTTTTTCTGAGTTCAAGCAACAACCTTCTTTGAACATCTGCAAGATCTTCACCATGCATGATGTTCAGGTGCTGGTTCGTTTCTTCATTCACCACTACAGTATACTCGACAACCCACTCTTTGAGAGGTTGCGTTCCATCTTTGGTCACGTCTTCCCATGTTTCTGCCATTACAATTACATTGTCGCAGAGGGTTATTATATCTGTGTAGTTTTGCATCGGAGTATTGCCGCTTTACGGCACTCGGGTGCACAAATCCGGAAGATTCCAGTTGTATCCGAGTGATTCTAGTTCTTACGCGGCCATATCGCAACGAGTCCAGCACCTGCTGCGACCATCAAGAGAACATTGGCAAGTGACCACGATTCGGGGGCGTCACGTGAACGGTATGCAAATTCAACTGCACCATAGGTTCCAAGCGATGCTTCAGAGTTTACAATTGCATCTTCAGTGTTTTCATGAATCAAAAGAATACTGAATTCGTTCATGTCTTCAAATGAAATTTCAAAATCAATATTGCATCCTTGATTGACGTCCGCACCCATGAGTCCAAGTTGAGTTGGAATGGTTGAAGTGTTGAAGTCACATTCAGCCGTTGCCACCACTACACGGTCACGAGTTAATTCACCTGGATTTACAAAGCCATCTGGGACTGTCTTCTGGTGTTCAAGAACAAGGAAAGTCAATTGCGTGTTCTCGAGTTCGACACTCATGTTGGTAAAAGAAAGCACACGAGCTGTGATGCCTTCATCAGTACGATGCACTTCAAACTGCAAAAGTGTCGTATCTTGACGGGTTAATTCGAGGTCAAGTATGTCCCGTTGAACATCACTCCAAGCCTCGGTGCCAGATCGAGGATTCTTACCCTCGACAAAGAAAGTCGGCGAAGGTATTGCATCGCCATGAAGAAGGCCAAGTCGATTGATACGATGTTGAGCCGCAGGCGGTTGAAAAGCATCTTCACCGTCTGAGGGATGATAAGCAACCATAGCAATACGTGATCCGTGTGAATCGGCTACTGCCTTCAGGTATGGGTCGATTTGGGCACATGTCGGGCACCATGTGGTCGTTACTTCTTCAACCAGGAGACTACGACCCATGGATTCAGTTGCAATTGGGTTGAGCAATGTATTGGATGGGTCGATGACTTCCCCCTGAACTAAAGGACTACAGGAAGCCATTAGCAGGAAGGAAACAAGACATGAAACAACAAAAAGCGGAGGTTTCAACTCAAACAACCTCCCCTCATGTTACGCCGAGGATACCGACCCCCTTCATCTCTTTGTTTCGGTGTTGAATTAAAGCGAGGTTTCATCAACAGGAGCGTGGCGAAGGGGAGTTAGGAGGAATGAGTATGGCTGACCACTGGATTGAAAATCACAAGCGTGATTCTTGGCGTAGGCAAGCCAAGGCCAGCGGCTACAGGTCCCGTTCAGCCTTCAAATTAAAGCAAATCCAAGAGCGCTTTAATTTGATTAGCAAAGGTGATGTTATTCTCGATGTAGGATGCCACCCAGGGGGTTGGGCCCAAGTTGCAACCGAATTGGTTGGCGGAGATGGCTGGGTCATTGGCGTCGATTTAGAAGCCTGTCAACGCGTAGAGGGTGCAGTTCTTATGGTCGGAGACATCACGGAGCCCCACGTTCAACAGCGTGTTCTTCTGGAATTAAATGACCGCCCTTTAAATTCAATCATTTCGGACATCTCTCCAAATATCACTGGCAAATGGGATATGGACCAAGCTATTGCCATGAACTTGGTTTCACTTGTCTTTGATTTTTCACTTCCACTGTTAACGAAAGGTGGGTCTTTCGTTACCAAATTGTTTCAGGGCGTTGGTGTTGAGGAATTAATCGAAGTCATCCGACCGTTTTTTTACGACGTTCGTCGCTACTCACCCCATGCTTCACGGAATTCATCATCTGAAGTCTACCTCATCTGCATACACTTCATGCCATGGAAATTTCGCAAAGTATCTGTTCTGAAAAGGTATGAAGCAGCATTGAATCTCAAACTCAGTGGGGATGACATTGCTGAAGCCCCCGACATCATCACTTCTTCATTCTCTATGCGGAAAAAGAAAGGCGAATAGATTGATGTGCATTGAGGTGAATCTCACCTCATGGTACAAAACCGAACAACGCTGAAGAAGAGTAAGAAAACCACCAGTCGCCGTCAAAAAATTGCTGACTTACAAGTGAACCAACCGGTTCATCGACTTGAAGTCGTTTTACTTCGAATCTATCCTCGACGTATGGTCTATTCAGAACATTATGTTGGTCCAGTCGCTGCGGCATGTGGTCGCGATGAAACTGGCCTCGTTGGAATTGTCTTGTGGGGCGACCAGATTCAGCGCGTCCAAGTGGGTGATATTCTTGTTCTTGAATCGGGATGGTGCCGCGAAAGGAATGGGGAACTGGTCGTAAGCACTGGCCGTCATGGACGTTTGAATGTACTCGGCCGATAGAACTGTACCAGATTGTCATTGGCGGATGCTCCAGATTACATTTCACTGCTAAATCGAGATGGTTCAGCACGCAACCATAAAGAAGGGGAGGGCGTGGGCCATTTGTTCCTGAGGACCTATTATGACTGAAAGAGCCGCAAACTGCACCTCGTCCGGAGTTCCACTTGTGGAAACCGGATCGACTTCATTCCCATGCCCTGGATGCGACACACCGATTGGACGTAGTCCTCGTTGCCGCAATCAAGGTGTCATTTACATCTGCCCAACCTGCCAATACCAGGGGCCCTGAGGTGATTCTATGGGTATGGTAGCAATGACATACAAACTCAATCCTGATTCGGATGTTGAGAACGTTGATGCTGATGCAATCGCAACAGCAGTTCAAGGCCTCAGTGATGAGATCTACAATATCCAGTCCGTGGAAGTCAAACCTTTGGCTTTCGGACTCAAGTTTGTTCAAATTCACGTGGTCATGAATGACGGCGAAGGTCTTGCAGATGCTTTGGAAGGAAAAATTTCCGATATTCCTGGCGTCGGTGAAATCGAAGTTCTTTCAATGGGCCTTCTTTGAGTTTCACTCAAAGGAATTACAGTGAGTTTAGTCTCACTTCGATAAAGTGATGGTTCTTCTCGTCTCATGTTGAGACATCTTGATTGAATTCGTATCTCTTACGACCGATATGTTGTGTATCTCACAATTGATGCAAGGGACATCGCATGAATTCCCTCAACAATGTTGTTGCATAACTTCCTGAAGAAAGGGTGAATCTGAATCGTATGCAGGCTCCATCGGGATGCCAGCGGCTGTTGTTGACAGGTCCTGCCTTCCATCGCTCTCCCATTGATTCATCGTTGGCAATCGGTACACTGTCAACACTCATTTCCTTGAAACTCGTTACCAAGGATCGTCGAGTGCCACGTGTCGAGAGTCGAGGAATAGCCTCAACTTCCCAACTGACATCTGTTAAGCCCATTTGTTCAATGATTTCTTTTTCGATATCGCCGGTTAAACCGTCGCAGGTTTTGATTTCACTTCCAGGTAGCGGACCAGTTGGAGCAAGACGGCCAAGTTGGCAGTTTCGAATGATACGAGGGAGAGTCCGTTCTTCAACCAATACACAGCTTGGGGCATCCAGTTGACCTTTTTCGTCAATCCGTCCGACAAAATCCCCCGCGGCTGGAGAACTGATTGGATGATTGGCTGCGAGTCGTGCATGCAGAGATTTGTTGAACACGACCGACTGCAATGCATGGACAGTCATCAATTGCAAATTACCTGGTAGTTTGCGAAACGCTCCGATATAATCCTCGGGGCGGTGAAGTAGATGTTCAACCATTTTCCGTTCAAAACCGAGCCATTTCGGTGCTAACTCAAGCCCTTCTTCCGATGGTCCATTATCACGGACATGCTTTCGGAAGGCAGCAACATCTGCGTTCTCTGATTCTCCTGCCATCGCGATATAGGTGAGTGCTGCTTGTTTCCAATCTCCAGCAATAACATGCTTTCCAACTTCGGCGGTCACAGGCCTTCCTGCGCCAAACCGCTGAGGTCCGATCCAATTTGGAAACGTATCTTCGCCTAATTTCGAAGCCATTTCTTTTTGAATGGCTTCAACTTCTTTCAATGCATCTTCAACAGCCATTGGCGTGCCGTCTTCGTTAGCACAGCCTCGAATAACAATGGTAAACCGGTTGCCACGGTGGTTGCCGAATCCTATTTTTTGATGTGTTCGACCGAGTACTTCGATGTTTACATCTGGAATTTCAACAGCGGCAACCTTACCCTGGGGGGCATCGATGACAAACAATTGTTGGGTCACAGCTCGCTTGTCCTTTGTTCCAGCAAAAAAGATACGATTGCGAGGAATTGAGAGGCTTTTTGCCAACGTGTTGCAGAATCTATTGGTTTCCCAGTTGGTAAGCATGATCCGAGCAACGGTAAACCGTCCACGACTTTCGAGATGAACAGGAGTCGAAATCTCTTCGACACGGAAATCAGCAACACGTGCTTTCAAAACGCCTCCTATGCCAAGAGTATTCGTGGCATAGCCGTCAAGTCCGATGGATTCTGCGAGAGAATCCGTCCATGTGGTCATCGGAATACCCCATTCAGAGGCTGATGCTAGCGAATTCACTTGCAAGTCCAGAAACAATTTCTTTCAAGACCTTGTCAGAGGTGTTTTTTCCACTGATGCGGATATAGAATTCAGGGTCGTCCAATTCAGGATGTCCTGGGAAATAGTTTGCATATTCGACCTTGCTGCTAACGTTTAGGCGTTCTCGGAGCATTTGCAAAGCGGTATGACTTTCGCCAATGACGCGCAGGCGAAGTTCTTTCTTTTCATTTAGGAGGACTTTAACTGGCATTGCAATCGTTCTTGCGACCTGCCACTTTGTTTTGAACCTTCTCCCTCTCTTCTCCTTGAATATGGACGGAATACCCTCATGGATGAATCTTAATGTTCTCAGAAAACCACATCTTCGAGGGATTCCACCCCTCTCTCTTTTCTAGTGCCTTTACTTCGCAACAGTAATGGATACCGAGTCATTGGAAGAACGGATGGCCGGTTGGGCTCCATCGTTCAAACGTCTGGCACCCGTTATCCTTGTCGTTGTGTTTCTGTTTACTGTGGCACTGAGCGCACATCTAGTCGTCTCACCACCGACGTTTAATACCGACCTCGCTGATTTTGCACCCGACTCAGAATCGAGTGATGCACATGAACGAATCCATGAACACTTTCCGAATGAAGCAAGGCCACTCTTTGTTCATGTTACTGCGGATAACGGTTCAAACATACTTTCTATAGAATCTCTTCAGACGATGAATAACCATCTTGCACACATGCAGAATGAATCTTCTAAGCGTCAAGATGCTGTTGCCGTTTGGACCACCACTCCTGGAATCGTACAATTGGCTCTTGATGAAGAGGCAAATGGTACTTCGTTGAACTCCATACATTCATGGGGCGAAATTCTCGACCTTCTGTTTGAAGAGGACACCGTGTGTTCACTCTCAGCCGATGACCAACTTCTTTCCGCAGCTCGTTACGCTTCTTCCGCTCTCCTCCACAGTGATTTGAATGTTGATTCAAGTTGTGAATATCTTAAGAACGGAACTGGTGATGCAGCTCCTACAGCATCTTCCACTCTCTGGGTGCTTGAAATTGACCCGGATCTTGATGTCGAAAAGCGAAAAGTGATCCAAGACCAATTCCGAATGGAATTTGCCAAACTTTCAGAATCTTCTGATTTGAATTACGGTGTGGCATCTCTTGACCTTATCTCCTATGATATTGACCAAGGTACTTTTGATAACCTGGCCTTGTTAGTTATCCTCGCTTTATTGGTCGTCATCATACTTCTGGCCATTGCCTTCCGGTCGATTAACGATGTCGCCTTCCCGCTGATTGGACTCTCTTTTGCTTTGATTTGGACGTACGGTGTTTTAAATTTACTTGGCATCCAATTTACAGCTCTCGAAGTTGCAGTTGCACCATTGGTACTTGGACTTGGTATTGATTATGCAATCCATTTGCAACGTGCCTTCTCGGCGATTCGTAAAGAACAAGAAGACCCCGCTGAAGCGTGGTTGCGTGCTTGTGCTCGACTTTCGATCCCACTCTCTTTAGCAGTTGTAACAACCGTAGCAGCCTTTTTGGCGAACGTCATCTCACCCTTGCCACCGTTAGCAACATTTGGGTATGCTCTTGCATTTGGTGTTCTCTGCGCATTTGTTTCTTCGACTGTTGTTGTCGGCGCCTTGCATGTCGTCCGCAAAAAGGCCTTGAATGTGCAACAGAGTCAAGCCATCACCATGCCTCGTCTTGTTGGAAGTATAGTTGCCGTTCAACAAAAGCAGCAAGTTACAGTCATTCTGGTGACCATTCTGATTTCAGGTATCTCCATTTTTGGTGCAGCGTCGCTTGAAACAGATTTTGACCTCGCAGACTTTGTCGACCCAGATATGGAGATTATGCAAGTCCGAGAGGATATCGCAACAAGTTACGATAGCGCAGGTTGGAAATTGATTTACATTCTGTTTGAACCACTTGAGCCATCTTCAAGCATACCTGGTGACGGATTAATGCTCGATGAACTCAGAGGTCTACACAAGGACTTCGAAGCGAACCATGACGTTGTAGGGACTGACAATTCACCACCTTCGCCATCATACGAAGGACCATATGTTGTTTTACGAGATGCAATTCTAAGAGACGTTTCTTTTGGCGACGCGAATAATCTTGAAGTCTATGCAGGTGATGTTTATGTCAAGAATACCTCTCTCGAACTGAATCTAGCTTCAGCTTTTGATGAACTTTCTACGAACCAAACTGTTGCGGATGCATTGACGGGTGAAACTTGGGCGCAACGTATTGAACAAACGGTGCACTTAACCGATGGTGAAATCACCTATTTCCGAACAGAAGTCCGTGTTGAAGCATCGACTTCAGCAGAGTCTCAACTTGTCATCAGCAAAATTGAAGAACAACTCGGCAGCACTTCTGAACAAGGTACGCTCCGGTACAATCTCGAGAATCATGCAAACTTGTATGTGACCGGTGATCTTGTCATTTTGCAAACCGTACTCGATGGTTTGAATACTTCTCAAATCAAATCAACGGTCATCTCACTCTTCGTCTCAATGGTTGTCCTGTTGGTTTTGACACGGCGTGTTGTTCCAGCCATAGCTGTTCTCTTACCAGTCGCATTGGCTTCACTTTGGGTCGCTGGTTCAATGTTCATACTCGGTTTGAAGTGGAATGTTTTGACCGTGATGGTGACTGCGCTAACCATTGGTATCGGTATCGATTACTCGATTCACATGTGGCGTCGAATTGAAGTTGAACTGGCTCGAAGAGATTCGCATTGGGAGGCTTTGCGTGCAGCACTTTCAACCACAGGTGTGGCTTTGATTATGAGCGCACTCACCACTGCTTTCGGTTTCCTTGTTCTGATGTTCTCACCTATGCCGGTTATCCAAGACTTCGGATTAATTACTGCCGTCACCGTCTTCTTTTCGTTATTGCTCGCTTTACTTCTCTTGCCGGTTTTGATCGAACTTTCTGCACGTAATAAGGAAGAAGTTCTTGAGGAAGACGATGGAACAGTTATCGAGGGATAATCACCGAGTTGCTAATGCGTCAGTGATCTCCTTCATTGAAAGGTTCTGTTCCCGGGCCACGAGTGCAAGGCACATCCACGTACTGACGTATCCTAATGCTTGTTGTTTACGTTTTGCTCTCCGTTCGACTTCATCGAGTGATATTTCAGATGACTTCGAAATAAACTTGGCCAACCTCTGGGTGAGTTTTGCTCGAGGGTCTTTGGAATCTGAAGTATGGAGTGATGTATGATTCGAGACTGGTACGGATGCTTTTGGCAGAGGTTTGGAGTCATCTCTTGTGTTCGAAAGAGGTTGTTGCTGTTCGGGGTGAACGGGGTGAAGTAATCGAGATGGCCGAGGGAACCAACCGAGGGGTGATTGAACCCCGGTGAGTGAGACGGTTGGTGTGAGTGCATCTTCCTCACCCGTAAGCCAACCTTTGCCAATTAAGGCTTGAACCACTTTCTCAGCTTCATCTGGTCCAACCCACTCCATGTCAAATGAAATGATTCGCTCAATATCTAACGCTCCAAGCGTTTCACCGTCTCGGAAGCAAATGGCAAGAACGCGCCGAATATCTTCGATATCCTCACTCGCCATAGGATAAACAATCAGTCCTTCTTGAAGAAGTTAGGCATTGGCCTTATTCCATCCGAGTGAAGGATTGGTCTGGGTTTTGTTTCCATTCGCCACAGGGTGTTCCTGAGTAGAAGGTTTGACTTCCCTCATATCGGTAGTCGCCGCCTCCAGGAAGTTGGGTGTAGTCGGAAACCGAACGACCAACTTCTAGCATCGATGGAGCAGCTTTCACTTCAGATGGTAACACATCCACGCGTGCTTTCGGAGGTGGACCTTTGAGATTCGAAGGGACCTTCTTTGTTCCATCTGCTCGTGAAGGAGGGCCTGTGAGTGGCTTTGCAGGTAACGGTTCTGTAGAGATGGTTTCATCCTGAGTTCTCTTCCGCAGTAAGGTCATAACGAGTCCAATCAAGACCAACACTCCTCCGCCTGCAGAAATCGCGACAAGAGTTCCTGACATTGCATCATTTTCTTGGGAATAATTTTGTGACCATTTATTGTTCATTTCATCTAATTCCCAAATGCCTTGTTCAGCATCGACTTCAATGACAAGTGTCCAGTCGCCCTTTGGTACGGTGACAGCAGCACGAATATTGACTGCAGTATTCCCTCCAATCAACGGTATTAATTCACGGCCTACAATGGTTGAAACTTCATTTTGTACGATACTGATTGTAATATTGAATGGCACATCAATTTTTTCTCCTGAACTTACAATCTGCATTTCCATTCGTAATTTTGAACCTTGGCTCGTGTCGCCTTCAAAATCTACTGAACGAATCTCTAAATCAGGGCCAATGTCACTGAGTGAGGATATAAGCCAAGGGTTGTTGGCAGAATTACCATTCGATGCAGTAAGTTCCCAGCCCGCATCATCCCTTCCGCTTGCCCAGCAAGCGATGTTCGATTGAGTCGAGAGGGTCGAAGGGTTTCCTTGCTCTGTGAAATTATAGATGAAACTGAACATCGTTTTTCCATCAAACACAGTCGATGACTCGCGGCTAAGCGTAAGAATCGGCCATTCAAAGTTTAACGATTGAATTTGACAATTCAGAGTAAGGTTCTGCGTCCATGAATTCGCCTCAGCAATATTGACACCAATTTCGACGTTATCTAAATGGTATCGGGAAATTCCGCTTGTCAATGTTGAAGGAAGCAGAACAGGAGCATTCCCATCTAATTTCATGTTCGGTAATTCAGTCGAATACAAATTTTCAGAATCATAAGGGTCCCATATTTCCAACACGGTTTGGTGCCAGAGCCCAGATCCCGCTGGAGTTTGAATTTGGGCAGACAATTGACCATTAACTACTTCTGCAGAAAAACTATTGGAAAAGAAATCATTCTGAATTTTCCCTCTCCAAAACACGGAGACATATCCGTTGTACGATGTGTTACTGACCAGATGATTAATCGTGGCATTCAACTGTACATATTCTCCAGAGATCATATTCCAACCCGTTGTAAGTTCACCTTTGACTGCCCCATCAATGTCTTGAAGTGGTTCGACGAGTATGGACATTTGCCGTTCTAAGACCCATTGCCCTTCTAAAGCGTGTACACTGGTGCCATCATAATCATCAACCTGCACTTCAAGGTGGCCGATATCAATGTTTGAATTGACAAAAGTCCAATCAACCCTACCAATGAAACGGATCACTAAACTTTCATTTTCTATTGTCGCAAAGCATGAATTCTCAACTTGAATACGACCATCCATCTCTTCACAGGTATCCAAGTTGGTATTGTATCGCATCCCAAGAGTTTCATCATTACCAAGTTCAATTCGAACGTGGGCGATGTCGGAGAGGGTATTGCTGTCACTTACAACCACCTTCCATCCGACCTGGATGGTTGGTTCAAGGCGTTGAGCACCATTTGCAGATGTTTCAAACAAAGGTTCGATCAAAGTGACATTGGCCTTTTCGGGTGTTCGGCTCATCCAAGAGAGTAAACCATTGGTAGGGTAAAGTTCTGCATTTCGAATGTATTTACCGGCTAAGTTGGTCCCTTCGAGTGTGACATGGACCATTTGGTGGTCTGTGTTCGCTGTGTCATTGACCGTCAAATTGAGCAGCCACAAATCGCCTGTATGGGTAAATGTGAGTGGTGATGGAACAGATTCATCAGCTGAATATTGTCCGTTTGCATCGCTATCGTGGAGCGCTTCAATCCAGACAAAGGCTTGCACTGTCGCATCGTTGAATCCTCCAACATCATAGAATTCAAATTCAACATTTCGCTCGGCGATTTCATTGAGGTAAGTACCACTGCTTGGCGATGTGGAAGTTTGAAGTGGAGCATCAACATTCAGTATGAATTGCTTCGATGAGGGATTCACATTGAGAATGAAGTCGTCTTGGGTGCGTGCCTCAAGCCATATTCGAGCATCACCAGAACTGGAGTTTGGAAGGGTATGTGTCGTTACTGTTTCTTGGCCGGTTTGTAGTGTAAACCATTCACTTGTTGAATTGAACCATCCAAAGTTTGAGTTCTCGACATCGACATGTAACCGTCCTTCGATCACACCATAGAGCAGTCGGGTCGCTGTTGAATTGAAACTATGGTCGATCGTCACATCGAATTGAGCTCCATTGGGGAAGACTTCGCCAGTCGATACTTCGGGTCCTCCTTGACTCGAAAAAGAGGATGAATAGCCGATGACATGTACGTCGAGTATATTCTCAATATTGATGGTGTCAGGGCTTCTATATCTGGTTTCATGAAGGCCATGAGTTTGAATCTCAAGCGCAAGGTAATCACTTGGCAGTCCTTCTTCGATGGCAATACTCCATTTCATTTCATCACCTTCTGATGATGTTGAAAGTTCGACAACATTGATGTCACTCTGTTTCAAGAGGCCATCAGGATCGTCGATTACAAATGTTTCACTCACAGTATCCCATGTGATTTCTGCGGGATTGCTGTTGGGTAGAGTAAATCCATCGCTGTTGGTTGAATGTAAAAGGAGAGAATACGTTGAATTCGCAGCATAGGAGGAATGAAACGTCGTCAAATCGATTGGCGCTGCATTTGGATGCAGAGAGACGGGGTGTTGTCCAAGAAGCGTTGATTCTTCGGAATATATTTTGACATTGTCCAAGTTTGGTATTTTCCAATTATTGAGTTCATCTGTGCTGAACTTGACTCGATATTGGAAGAAGGACTTTTCTTGACCGACGAGCATCAATGAATGGTTTCCAACTTGGAAGTATTCTGAAATATTTCCTGGTCCCATTGGGAGCCAATTGGAAGTTCCGAGTAAGTTCGAATCTTCGCCGCTCTTGTATTGTAATTCAAGTGAAGTATCGCTCGGTGCCATCCCGGATAATTGCAGCCATACAGGAGATGATGTTCCCATTACCGTTTTTCGAAGGTCTAAGATATCTGAAGTAACCCATCCATCATAGAAAGAAGGATTCGTGAAATATTCGGAAAGACTGTGGAAGTTGGTGCTCCATGACGAGAAACGGTAAATCGATAAATCTCCAGTTGCATATACAATTGTACCATTCGTACCTGTGATTGTATGGTCGAACATGTCCACCGGTAGTTGTGAATGGACGCTCATGGCTCCAGTGAGTGGATTGTAGCCATGCACATCTTTTGACAGAGAATTGAATCCAGTGCCGGTGATTCCTCCAGAAATAATAATTTCATCGTTGTGAATTGTAGATCCATAGGCTGCAATTTCAAACGGTAATACGGAATGGTTCATCCAAGTATCAGTCAAAACGTCGTACACTTCGGTATGGTTGGTTGGGGCGGTAACGGTTTGATTGAGTGACGGCTTGAAATACGTCGCAATTCCACCCATTGCATACAATTTCCCATGATATTCAACAAGCGAAAAAGAATGCCGAGCAAGACTCATATTCGCCATCTGGTCCCAAGTATCGGTATTGGTATTGTAGCGCATGAGTTGATTGGATGTATCTGACCGGTCTTTACGGCTCACACCTCCAGCAGCATATATGAAATCTCCAACATTATCAACTCCAGCCAGACCAACAGCATTCCCACTGGACATTGATGTGCCTTCACTCCAAGTGTTATTGGCGGTGTTGAATATTTGTACAATTCCTTCAGAACGAATTTCGGGTGTGTCGAATGGATGATAATCACCAATTGTGTAGACCTTGTCACCGACCGTCGTGCATCCAAAATACATTTGAGTCAAGCTCATGCTTGCTTCACCCTCGTCCCAACTCGAGTTAGTGATGTCATAGATTTCGACGCCATCTGTTGCGGTTTCATCACCACTTTGGGATGGGTTAAGGTCAATGATGCCTCCCATCATTAAGATTTCATTTGAAGATTGGAGATGGACAGCACATGCACCAGTTCTGTCATACATTGGTCCAGAATTTGTAGCCTGCCAAGTAATCAATGGTCGGTCTAACAGTACTTCTCCTGTTGCCTGTTCAACAGAAATATTGCTCTGAGTGAATCCGTCTGATTCATTGAAATCAACATCCATATGGATGCTTGGAGATGCCTCAAGTTCATCAAGTGTGGAATGAACGACTTGGGGCGGGAATACAGTTTGCAAGGGAGTGAATAGCATGATGGCCATCATCATAATCGCAGTAAACCTTCCGCGAAACCCACTGCTGTCCATAGGTGTTGCTGATGCTGTCGCTTCAATACATTTACCCTTTGACGATTGATTCTTGTTACAAGAGTTCAATAATGGTGGGAAAGAGTTCAAGATGAATCAAGCATAGATTCATTCGCTTTGGGGGTATGCGCCCTACGGAGGAGATTACTTTGTCACGTGAATACATCGCTCGAGACCCGCGAACTGGCCTCCCAATTGCAGTTGCAAAACCACGAAAATCGGTGAAGAAAGCGAAAGTCGAAACGGGACCATGGGTGGCACTTTCGGATGATGATGTGTTTTCAATGCTCAGGGGCCAAACCGATTCGGCATCGGTTCGATGGAAAGACGAAACTATTTCTCTCGGCCTCAAGTATGCAATTCGTGCCTTAGGTCGATTTCATGGCGTACGGGTACACCAAGCACATACGTTTCTTCTCGCAAGTTTAGAATCCGATGAAGCGGAAACTCGTATTGCTGCTTTGGAAGTACTTCCAGAAGTTGCAGTTCTCAAATCCGATGAACTCTTTGATTGGCTTTCCGTTATGCTCGATGACCCAGATGTGAATGTCCGTAAAGCAGCAAGCCGCTGTTTGACCTTGACCTCTCCGATCTTTCCATCTGGAGTTTCATCAATATTATCCAATGAACTTCGCTCGCCAGTACGGTATCGAATGGATGCGGCTTGGGCTGGATTATCTGGATTGTGTGATACTTGGCCAGAAGTCGTTGTCGACCATGTTGACTCGCTCTTACTCGAAGAAGATATGCAACTGCGAAAGAAAGCTACTGCATTACTCAAGAAGATTGTCAATAAAGGCGATTCGGCGGTATGGGACCTTATCTCATGGTCTTTGAACGATGCAGAAGTCGAAGTACGACGTGTAGCGGCCAAGAACCTTCCAGCTCTTGCTCGTAAAGAATCCAGAATGGCCACCTTATTCGCAGAACGTGCCCTTGGCGATTCGGACTCTGATGTACGAATGAGTGCGATCAAAGCAATCCAAGTCTTGGACACAGACAATGGTCGAGCCAGGGACCTGGTCGTTCGTGGAACTACATCGAAAGACCTCAAAGTTCGCTCGGCATGTGTTGAACTTCTTCCTCGACTCTTCGGAGAAGAAGTTCTCCGGGTAATGGCGGAAGAATTACTCGCCACTGAAACGGATGAGAAACTTATTGCTTCGCTCAAAGAAATGGTCTTTGACGCATCGCTGGATGGAACTGAAGCACAAAAGAATGCTCAACTTGCTCCAGCTGCACCCGTTCCCGCTTTGGACAGAGAGATCGCAGAGGCTCATGGCCATCGTGTTGGTTTAGAACCTGTCCGTTCTACTGAAACTCCCGTGGGTTCAAAAGAAAATACTGATTCACCAGATAAGAATCCATTGAAGGGTTCAGACGCACCGGCTACCGAATCAACGACCACACCTACTGCTGCACCGGTTTACCGTGCGGTGAGTCAGGATGAAATGATGGGCTATGACGATGATTTTGAAGATGAAGACGCAGATGATGACGCCGATTATTTCTGAAATTTTATCCATTCTTAGGTTCATTTTGTCAAGACCCATGTCGGTATGGTTAAGAAGGGAGCGTCAGTGGACCGATTGCTTAGAGGTGACTATGATGGTTGAAGCATTTAACGATAAGGCTGAGCAGTTCGAACGCTTGTGGGATGGAATCACCCCTAAAGGCATTAACAGAAACAAATCCCTAAAGTTCCGTCAATACATTTTGGAACATGTTCGACAGACCCGTCGTCCTCTTACTCGTGACAATGCTCGAAAGTACTGGATGGGTATCCTTCAAGCAGAAATCGCAGAGCGCGATAACTACTGATTCCACTCGATTGGGTTGCCACCGTCTCGGCGACCTACTCGTAATACTGAGACGGAGATGATTACATGTTTACGAATACTCGCTTCGACTCTTGGGACCTTCCTCAACATTTACTTGACAGCCTTGAAAAGATTGGCTGGGAATGTGCCACGCAAGTTCAAAAAGATACAATTCCACTCGCTCGTTCTGGTAAAGACGTAATCGGACAAGCTCGTACTGGCTCAGGTAAAACCGCTGCATTTGGTTTGCCGATTCTTGAACGATGTCAACCAACAGGTGAACTCCAAGCACTTATTCTCACTCCAACCCGTGAACTTGCAAACCAAGTTGCGGAAGAATTCCAAACCTTACAAGGTGAAAGTGGACTTCTGATTCAAACTGTTTATGGTGGAACTGACCTCGAAAAGCAAGCAAAATCTCTCAGCAATGGTGTTGACATCATTGTTGGAACGCCTGGCCGTGTGATGGACATGACCGAACGTGGACACATCAACCTCGAATTACCAACTTTGTTCTGTCTGGATGAAGCAGATCGCATGCTTGACATGGGTTTCTTCCCAGACATCATGTGGGTTACTGAACGCATGAAGAATCGTGACCAAACGCTTCTGTTTTCAGCAACATTCCCTCAAGAGATTATTGACGCTGCTCATGAATTTATGAATGAGCCTGAGTTTATTCTCACCAATACAGAGGAATTAGATATTCCTCCTATTGATTTGTACAGCATTAACATTGGGCGTACAAACAAACTTTGGGCACTTGGAAGATTGATGTGCAGAATGAGTAACGAAGACCAAACGATTGTGTTCTGTAACACCAAGCGAATGGTCGACCTCGCGGTCCAGAGATTGAACAAGCATCGCTTTGTTGTCGAAGGATTGCATGGTGATTTGAGTCAAAACCAACGTGAAAAGATTCTCAACCGTTTCAAAGAGGGTGAAGTCAAGACAATTGTTGCAACGGATGTTGCCGCACGAGGAATTGACGTCGATGGAATTACCTTGGTTGTCAATTATGACCTACCAGTTGATCTAGATTCTTTCATTCACCGTGTTGGACGAACTGGCCGTATTGGTCGCAAAGGCGAGGCTTGGAGTTTAGTTTCTCGAGATGATGCTCCACAACTTTCGAAGATTATGGCCACTTACGGTTTGGACATCGTTGATTCCGAGGCTCCAGAACTTCCAGACGGCATTGACCGTGACCCAGTGGCCCGCCAAGATGACTTTGGAGAAACTGCAGATGTCTTCGGATTCGTAACGCTTCAACTGGACATCGATCCTTCAATCGCAGGTTCATCTCGCTCAGTAGCCTCTTGGTTCCAGCGTGCACTTCGCTGTGATGAAATGGCTCTCGGTGATGTGCATTTTGACGATGGTTCTACCTTTATCAGTATTCACACCAGCAAGGTTGGTCTCGCAATCAAGGCGCTTCAAAAGCACGACATGGCTGGCCAACGAGTCACTGGAACTGTGTTTGAGTGAGGCGGCTTTGAAACAAGGAAGATTATTCTTCCTCGGCTTCTGATTCATCACCATCAACGGATCTCATTGTCGCTGACTCACTGTTCTTTTTCCAAGAACCAGTCTTTTTCTTATTATAACGTGAGCGAGGAATCTTTTCCTCAGCTTCATCGACCATCTTCAACTCTTCTTGACGCTTCGATTGGGGCCAATTTCCTTCTTCATCAGGTCGCTGAATTACGACAGAGGTTGCACCAACAACAACCAGTCCGATGGCTGAAAGAGACCAAGCATATCCGATTGCATCATCCCAGCGATTCTGAGCTTGTCCACAGTCCGAGGATATGAGTTCAGAGAAGTAACAAAAGTCAAGCGTTTCTTTTGCAGCCATTGCTTCCTCATTTGAAGTCACATTGTGGGCAGCGAACAGCAACAGCATTACAGCCCCTGCGAGCAAATAGTAGTGCTTCGATGACCATTGAGTTCGGAACTTCAAGCGCCACTTTTCCTCTCCTGCAGCATTGGACATACTTGCATCCAGGGTACGGGCAGGTCCTCCAACTCTCCAAAACCAAATGACCCACATGGTCACAAGTACCAATAAGAATCCCCATTCATAGACTGCAGTGTGATAATTCCACATCCCAGAAAGACATTCGGGTTGGTTTGGATTCGAGGTGCAGTCATTGACTGCAATAGGGAAGAACATCACAAGACGCATGATGTTGAGAACATAGATGATGCTGCACATGACAAGAATAGAACGGATTTTGAGACGTTGCGGTACTCCTTCAGTCATAGCGACCAGGGTCGATAAGAAGATCATTTCATGGACACCTGCACATTCATCCGATACATACAGGCCTACGGTATTGAAATTCCCAGGGAAATCACGATGGAGGAAATCAATTCTCGTCATCCATCCATTATGCGTTGATAATGTCGAAGCGATATATTCACCATCGCTGTACAATAAATTCGTAATGGCATTCCATAGCCATGCTTCAGTCACCTGTAAAGGTGCCAAAGTATCCGAAGGTTGAGTTAAAAACCAGTAAAACGCTTCTACACAGAGTAACGCCAATGGAATCCGTGCATATCGGAGCCCGAGTTGAGCAACTTCAGACCAGTCCAAATCCTCTTTGGCAGAGGAGGACTTAGCATTCGTGCTCATGGCTTTGCGTAGGTGTTCCTCCTCATCAAGTTGCGGTTTATCTTTCGTCAACCACAGATTCGCAATGAAAGCCCCACCCATCATTTTCGATGGCCTTGAAAAGGATGATGACCAGCGCATGTCATGGTCGAGGTTGTTTCCCTTGGAGAAGGGTCAATGGTTTCGCCAACTCACCAACTTGATGTCATCGGGTTTTTTTGCCCAGTACCTGTTGCTGAAGCGAAAAAAGCTCTTTCGAATATGGACGTAGGCCAAATCCTCGAAGTCTTAGCAGATGACCCGGAAACAGTGTATGATATGCCCTTACTTACGGCTCGTGGAAAGAACCTCATCTTGTCCATCGAAGAAAAAGCAGGAGAACTTCGTTTTTTGATTGAGGTGATTGAATGACTGAAAACCCCCCCGTAGAATTAGTTGAAACCGATTCAGTTCCGAGTGAAGCAAAACTTCCAACCATACATGGTAACTTCCAAATTCGAGTCTTCCATGAAGCCTCGACTGGCTTTGACCATGTAGCACTTACACTTGGTGATATGGACGGTCCTGACCCAGTGATCGTGCGATTGCATTCAGAATGCCTCACTGGTGATGTATTGGGTAGTCTTCGTTGTGATTGCGGTCCTCAACTTGATTCTGCTTTGAAAGCAATTGTAGAACGCGGCTGGGGTTGTTTACTCTATTTGCGCCAAGAAGGCAGGGGCATTGGACTTCACGCTAAGATCCAAGCGTATCACCTTCAAGACAAAGGTGCTGATACGCTCGATGCCAATTTAATGCTCGGTTTACCTGCTGACGGTCGAGACTACAGTATTGCAGCGAGTATGCTTACTGCCCTGGATATTACGCATGTCAGTTTACTTTCGAATAATCCAAATAAGCGTGAACAACTCGAAAAGCATGGGATTAAGGTGGCGAATTTGATTCCACTTGTTGTCGGTGTGAGTGAACAAAACCGGTTCTATTTGGAGACCAAAGTTGAACGCATGGGTCATAAAATTGACCAAGATCAACTGGATAGAAATTAAAGGGGCCGTGACCGAGAATCGAACTCGGGCTGGCAGAACCACAATCTGCCGTGCTAACCCCTACACCATCACAGCCATGAGAGGTAAGTCGCGGTCATTGGCGTGGTATTTCAATAATCCGTAGAGCGTTTCATACTTTCAAACCATGAAACGATGAAACAAGCCACCCTCTTATTCAAGTGTATTCGCTGGCCTCGTCAATACATGCGTACAACAAAGCCGAGTCATTCCGTCGTTCTTTTTATGTTGTTTTTGTTACTCTTGGCGCCGTACAGTGCTGTTTCTTCTCGTTCAGTGCATCAAACGAACACCGTCGAAATATTCCCTGAAGGCGACTTCACCCAACCTTCGAATTGGACACTTGGGGCTTTTACATCCTTTTCTGAAGAACCTGCAACCTATACCGACGCAATGGTAGCTGATCAACGCCTAACGATGGTTCATCACCGCCCATTGCATCAAGACAGCATGACTTTCTGGGCGCAATCCTCACCTACCGATTCGAATAACTCAATCGGCACTCCTGACGGGGCAACCTCATGGTCAACCGGACCTGAAATTCAATTGTCTTCGTTCAATGCTTTCGGTTCTACAGACTATGAGGTTCTTGGGGTTGCTGTTGTCGTTGCTTTTTCAGTCCCCGACCAGTTATACCAAGATTCAGTTCGAATCTCACTCAATTACGACGGTCAATACGAATCTTTAACCACATTCTCTCACACACAAACTTCTTTGGATTATCTTTCAAACCCATGGTCCTACAATGTCTCTGACCTCACCACTTGGGATTGGAGCACCATTCAAAATTCAGTGGTTACCTTGGATTATGTCTCGGTGGGTTCAACTGATGATTCACAACTCAATGTTGATGCCGTTGGCATAGAAGTGATCATGCAAACACCATGGTATGGTGGTGAATATGGTTCAGCACAAGCTCAATTCACTGGACATGAAATGCCAGTCATTGGTCTTGATTTGATGTCTGGGACATCCGATAACATGGCGTTGGCAGACTGTGGTCTCCAATCGAGTGTTTCGGGTTCATCAGGTCTCTGGACCAGTGAAATTATTGAGACACCTCCAAACCAACGTATTGGAAGAGTACACTACACATTAGAAAACGAATCCCTCGATGATGTCGGACTGGAATATTCTTTTTCGGATGACGGTGTATCCTTTTCTGATTTTGCCTCGATGGATGAACACATGCTTCTTCCAGACCATTCATTTACCCAACTTCGAATTTCCACCATCGATGCATGTATCTCAACATTCACGGTTGATGTCAATGACCCAACACTCTCATTGCAAGGTCGAATCTTTGGTGATGTCGATGGCCTCGATTCGGTTTACTCTCGTTGGCTCCTTTTTGTCAATGATGAATTAGTGACCAATCAACCAGTGGCTTTGTCACCCTCATTGGCCCTTTCTTTCCCGATCGGTAAGCACATGTCGGCAGGCGATACTTCAGTCAAAGTTGAATTGAAAACATGGTTTACATGGGATTCACTTGGAAACGCCAGTACAACAGCCCTTGAGGTTACTTCGATGACCGTTACAGGCGGCTATGATGTCGATTGGGATGAAGACCCAGTGTGCCTTCCCGTTGGCGACCAATTCTTGACTGAAGACGGCGGCGGTCGAATCTTACCATTCTTGTATCGATGTACCGATGATCGAACGACCTACGAAAACCTCCAAGTTAGTTTTTCCAACTCTAATCCAGACTTGGTGGTCGTTGACTTAACAGAAGGCGATATTCGCCTCTCACTTCAATCCGAATCTTCAGGACAAGCCACGATTCAAACAACGGTCACCGATGCTGCCGGAAATACTTGGGTTGAGACTTTTATCACCAATGTGCAAAACGTTGACGATACACCAGTACTCCAAGAATTTCAATCTTTAGTCCCCGTTGAATTATCAATTCCAACTGTGATTTCTTTTGATTACTCAGATGTTGATTCATCTGGATTAACAGCATCATCAAATCGTTCTTGGGTTACCATTGACGTCTTCAACAAAACATTGACCGTGAATGCCCCAACTCCTGGTTTTTCATCTGTACTGATTTCTCTATGTGACCAAACTTCTTGTCATGAGAGAATCTTGGACCTTGAAGTTCTCGCGCTTCCAGACCTCTATGTCGAAGAAATTGATATCGGGACAGAGATAATCCGTTCGGGTGATATTGTTTCAATTCGAGTACTTGTTCGAAACATTGGTCAAGCAGAAGCGAGTATGATCTCAGTTCGCTGCGAGGCGAATTCGGAACTGATTGATTTTGAGACATTACCTTCACTGCAACCTGGTACCGTTGCTTATGTGACCTGTGACTGGCAAGTTCCCGACGACAAGGAACAAATTCAGATCCGTGCTGTTATTGACCGAGGTCTCGAGATAAAGGAAGGTCAAGAAGATAACAACGAGGGATTACTTGCTGTTGCTATTGAACCGGCTCTTACATCAGACAATCTCAATTCGAATTCTGGTCAAATTTCTGATGGTATTTTTGTGGGACTTACAGCATTTGCAATCGTAGCAATCGGCGGTGTATTCATCTTCTTAACTCCAGCAAAAATTAAGAAAATCGAATGAAAATCGTTTCTTTGCTTTCGAGGGCGAAAAACATCCCGGTTGACGGATAACGCGAAAAACACCCTCAAACTTGATAGGGAGACCGTCTCACAAAAATTTGCTTTGAGGCTGTGGGGGCCGTTCAACACCTGTTGACAAAGTGGATGTGGGAATTATGTCAGTATTAAAAATACGAATAGAAACAGACGAATATATTTACGAAGAATACGTTGAAGCTTGAGGATCTTAATTGATTCACTCTGGAGACTTCCAGCGACGAGGGTATAATCCTTCATCGAGCAAGACCATACTTGGTCGAGCAACTTCACCTTCGTTAATAGCAGCGATTTCATCCGTTCCGAGCGTGAGCGATACAATTCCTACTGCCTCGCCTTTCAGAGTTTGAATGACAACTTCCTTTCCGGCTTTGACTCCTGCAGAAATATTAACCAGGCCAGGTCGCAACAAAGGTGCACCATGTGCTAAAGCAGCAGCAGCACTGTCCTTTACAGTCGCCGTTGGTAAGTCAAGCAGTAATTTTTCGATTGGATGAATGACTCGGAGTAAAGCTTCAGGTTGTTTGCATTCTTTCCAGAGCCAAACAGCATCTGCTAAATCTTGCATGGTAATACAATCCTCAAGTTTGAACACGCCAGTGTTTTCACGACGCAATTCCTTCAACTGAACTTTCATGTCCAAGAGCAATCCAAGGTCTCGAGCCATTGTACGAATGTAGGTGCCTGCTTCACAGTAAACACGTGCAATCATATCATTCCCCTTCATCTCAATGTTTTCGAAAGTGAAGATTTTACGAGTTCGAACCTGTACCTTGACCGCAGAAACTTCCGGAGGTACATTGTAAACCCGTCCAGTAAGTTGCTTCATTACTTTCTTGAGTTGTGCTTCGTCAGGGACTGTGGTAAAACGGAACACGCAGATGTAGGTCTTTTTGTGCGTAAGGATTTTTTTGGTGAGTTTCATGGTTTTTCCTGCCATCAAAGGAAGGACACCTGTTGCAAACGGGTCGAGTGTGCCTCCGTGGCCCAAGCGTTCGAGACCAAAGAGGTCACGAGCCCAGGATGCGAGTTGGTGAGAAGTCGGGCCTGCAGGTTTGTCCAAGAGGATAAATCCAGAAGCAAGGCGCTCCTCAACATCTCGGTCATCTGGGATCCCACCGATGGCAGGATTGGTAGAGGCAGCAGCATCAAGGATGTGTAGTGTCATAGGTATTTCTCCAAAATTGTGATAGTGGCAGCAAGCACTTCTTCACTGCCAAGGTTTGTTGCGTCAAGTAATGAGGTATAGGGTTCGCGCTGTTCAGGTAACAGTTGGTAGAGTTCCATAAAGCGCTCAGCATCGACCGCAGAGCGTTTTTTATTCTCTGCTAGCGCCTGTTCTATAGAATTTCCTTCTCGATAAGAGACTCTCGTGGCTCGTTCCAGTTCGTCAACTTCTAACCAGAGCCGAACACAAGGAATTTCTAACCGGTATGCCCACCATCCTGCTAATCTTGATTCAACAATATCTGCAGTGTTTGCAAGCATTTTTTCCTGTAAGAGTTTATCCAATGCCCGATCGACTTCGAGGTCACCTTTACACAATTCTCCAAATTCTTGAAGACCCATGTTCCGATTAGCAGCTTCGTTTCGAAATACATCTCCACCATTGAGGGATGTCCAGCCAAAGTGCGCTACAAGTCCTTTCACTAAGGTGCTTGTACCACTGCCTGGATGGCCTGACACGGTGATCCGTGGCATATCTACACCCACTCGTGTCGACAAACGTCACAGCGCCTACTTCTGGCTCCAAGTTTTGTAATCATACTGAGGCCGCACTCTGGGCATTCATTCGATTTTGATTCAACCTTCACCGGCTTTTCGATAGTTTCATCCTTTGGCCAAATTTTTGACTTGCTCCGGTTACTTGGATTGTTGCGCTGATTACGTTGCTTTCGACGCTTGGCATCACTGTCAACCGAGGATGTAGAAGAGACTACAAGATGGAGAAGTGGCTCTTTGAGAGTATCGCCAGCCGTCACCAGGGGGTGCTTACGGTATCGGAAGAGTTTGATGTGTCGGTCGATTATTCGGCCGAGTGGAGCGCTCATGCAGATGTATGCACAAATCCATGCTGGGAAAAAGAGGAATTTGTCTTCGAGCAAGTTCCATTCTGATGCCCATGGGAGAGAAACGTAGTCGACTCTGAAACTTTCGACAGCACTTGTTAACCAAGCAAAAATACCGATAATAAAAACCATCGTGAACATCATTGGCTTCATCGCCCCCATCTGAACTTTCAATTGCTCAGGCATCATTTGTTGCTGAAGCGTGGTTGCTTTTTCTTGCAAGATAGGGTCGCGTGAAACACGTGCATCATTCATCATTTTACGGACTTGGCCCTGCCGATGGCCGATATGAGCTTGAGCCATTGGGTCGGTAAAGAAATTCCGAAGAACGGTGTTCATTGTCATCGAGAAACTTCCCAATATGAGTACTGTAAAGACGAAGTAGGATTCTTCAGGTAGTATCGGAGATAAGACAGGGTCTGCAACATCACCGAGTGTATTACGAATACTTGGGTTCATGATCAAGAGAGTCATCATGACCATAATTCCAAGCATCATCAACATTGACCCACCTGGCGGTTGAGGTGGCGGGGGTGCATTCCCGTTGGACATGTATCGAGGGCGGCGCATAGAGGGCATGAAGGTTCGCTTGAATTCATCTGTCATTGACGCACTTCATACACTCCGTGCCGAGAGATTGAAACGATGAGGCGATAACGGTCTTCCATGCGCCGCAGAGAACCGTTGGATTTGGACCGAACTTGGCGTCATTCATTACCAATGCCAATGCCAAACCGGCCAGTTTGCATCACTTTGGAGGAGGCCGAATCTCAATTAGAGCGCTTACCTGGTGAGCGTCGTATCTTTTTGTGGACTGATGCTGAACGTCGCTGTCCACCTGGGTGGGGATTCATTGCAAGTGTTCGCCAAGGTATTCCTCCCGAAGGCATAGAGGCAGAACTGATCGCATGGATGGAACAGTATCCTGATGCGTGGTTGGCAGTCGACCTTAGAGACGGCGTTGTACCACCGTCTACCCAAAACTCGTTGGAGATTGTTCTTTCGAAAGTGGACCGTCCAGTCCTGATCCTTGTAAGTAACTCATCAGATAATGAGAACTGGCCGCAATGGGTCTTGCCTGAATGACCCTCGTTCTTCGTTCTTTCAAAACGTACTCACTTGAACGTGAACTCGAAAGTTCAGACGACTCACTCAGAGCGTACTTTGAATGAATCACGGGAAAGTGAATGAACAAACTGAGCAAGCAGTAGCATCAGCAGTATTCACTGCCATACAAATTGGACAGTTCTTTTCTGCTGCGTCTTCAGTTGCTTCTGCTTCTTCAACAACTTCTTCAGATTCAGGTTCTTCAACAACCTCTTCGGTAACTTCTTCAGCCTCAGGTTCTTCTGTAGCCTCTTCGGTAACTTCTTCAGGTTCAGGTTCTTCAACAGCCTCTTCAGCAACAACTTCTTCTTCACCAGATGCATCAGCATTCCATGCTTTTGCAGCAGCTTCAAGTTCAGCCTTTTTGAGATAGCCGTTTTCATCCAAATCAAAATTCTCTGCATGAACAACAAAGGCATCACGTTCACTGACATCAATGTCAGCAGCAGCCATGACACGGAGGAGGACATCCTCTCTCCATGAGACCTTGGATTCAACTTCTTCCTCAGCCGGTGCTTCACTGGATTCTTCAACAACTTCTTCTTCAGTCGAGGATGCCATGTCTTCGGTTTCAACTTCATCTCCAAAGTGTACACCGTGGAATCGGTTTCCTGCTTCACCATCGATGACGCCAGGGCCAACAATTTCAAACGAGACTTCGAGGCGTTCACCCTTTTCGACGATTGGGATGGTCCAAGTGATGTGTGTTCCACCTTCACCAGATTTGGTTGCCATTTCACAGTCATCACGCTTGTCGTTGTTTCCACGAATTAACCAATCCTTAATTTCGAACTTTTCAGGTATGATGTCGCTTAGAATAACGTCTTGCAATGCGGTATCACCATCATTGGAAAAGAGAATCAAGACTTCGTGACGGCCTTTGCCACCAATCTTCTGAGTTGTCTTACCAAAGGAGAAGTCACGTCGGTTGTGAATCACACTAATTGACGGAGCTACAGTTGTGTCTCGGGTGCAAACAGGTCCATATCGCTCTGCACTGAATTCAGTTCGAGCAGGAGCAGTAATGTCGGTATTGTCCGGAGAAGGATCTGGAGAAATCAAATCGTATTCAATGGTCATGTTATTTCCAGGCTTGAGACCAACTGGGCCACGAGCACCGACAGTAATGGTCAATGTATGACCGTCACCGTCTGGTGAACGGTTTACCTTCTCAAGTGTAATTCCACTGTTGATTTCTGTTTTGATTTGTTCAGCATCGAGTTCCTTGCCGTTGATCTTAATGGTCATTGCAGAAACATCTGGTGCATCGAAGAGTCCAGGAACATCATCGGTAATACGCATCAAGTTGATGTCAGAAGAACCGTTGTTGCTCAATGTTAAGCACGCTGTGACTTTTTGAGATCGGTACGAACGCAATCCAGATGTAGAGTAGACCTTTTCTAAGTTCGCTTCAACAACTTGGAGCGTCTTTGCTTGAAGGCCTATCGAGCCTTCAGTGCTTCGGCTTGCACGAGGAAGGATGGTGTATGCAAGTTCAGTTGCAAAGTCAGGCTTCGATTGCGCCATAACAGTGCGCTCTTCACTTTCCCACTTTCCATGAGGCTTGACGTCTTGTCGAACATCGTTAATATCGAAAAGTAAGTCGTCGCTTCCCTTCATGCGAACTTGGAGTTTCACCAAATCGACTGCGAACGAGGAACGGTTCTCAAACGTAGTTCGGCAGAGCCAATTGTCTGGGCGTTCATCTTCACGAACACGCATGTAAGAGAATCCACGGCAGAAAGCATCGAGTTCTCTGAAGTTCAAGTTTGAAAGCGTTGAATTCGAAGTGTATGTCGCAGATGCAACACCAGCATTGATGGATTTTGTTCCAGATACAACGATGGTTCCTTCGATACTGAGGACTTGCTTTTCACCAGCAGAAAGTGTGCCGACATCCCAAGTGAGTGTGTTTTCATCGAGTGTTGCTGCACCAATGCTTGCAAAAGATAGTTCTTTTGGAAGTGGACGAGAAACAACAACGTTGTTAATGGCCACTGTGGCTGTATTTTCAACTTCAATTTCCAAAGCAATTGGGCCACCTTCTTCGCCGGAGGCGACCGAAAGGGAATGTTCCTGTGGACGGGCCGGATTGGTATCGAGGCGTTCACGTAGAACGAGCATTCTCTTGCCATTGACCTTGTATTTCATGCTGTAGTTTGCACCTGCTTCCAATTCATCGACAGAGACATTATCTCCACCAATGTCGGTAGCATCTGCATTATCGAGCATGACATCAATATCATAAATCCGGTCTTCTGCAGACGGATTATTCACCTTGAGCGTACCTTTGACGGTCTGCTTGATGATTTCTCCTTCTGCACTTAAGGTGGCTTTTTCAACTTCATGAAGTGTTCCTTCAAGTTTATCTCCGAGTACTTCGTCAACTTCAGCGCTGGTTCGAATAATTGCGCCAGCTTGCTCACCCATGAGGTTGTCAGGAGCCCCAAGGACTGGGTCTGCAGCAAGTGAGGTCGGTAAGAGGGGGATTCCCTTCGGTGCTTCAGGAGGTGCTGGAGATCCGAGGAGTGCTGCACTGTCTGCCATCATTGAAGGTTCAGCAGGTGCTTCGGCTTCCATTTCTGGCATTGGTGGCATTGGAGGCAAACCCGGTGGTGCAGGTGCATCCATAGGAGGCATTGGAGGTGCAGGAGCGCCAAGAAGTGCCGCACTGTCTGCCATCATTGAAGGTTCAGCAGGTGCTTCTGCTTCCATTCCTGGCATTGGTGGCATTGGAGGCATACTCGGTAGTGCAGGTGCATCCATAGGAGGCATTGGAGGTGCAGGAGCGCCAAGAAGTGCCGCACTGTCTGCCATCATTGAAGGTTCAGCAGGTGCTTCTGCTTCCATTCCTGGCATTGGTGGCATTGGAGGCATACTCGGTAGTGCAGGTGCATCCATAGGAGGCATTGGAGGTGCAGGAGCGCCAAGAAGTGCCGCACTGTCTGCCATCATTGAAGGTTCAGCAGGTGCTTCTGCTTCCATTTCTGGCATTGGAGGTGCGGGAGCACCGAGAAGTGCCGCACTGTCTGCCATCATTGAAGGTTCAGCAGGTGCTTCGGCTTCCATTTCTGGCATTGGAGGCATTGGTGGCATTGCAGGCATACCCGGTGGTGCAGGAGGTGCATCCATTAGAGGTGCACCCATTTCTGGCATTGGTGGCATTGCAGGCATACCCGGTGGTGCAGGTGGTGCATCCATAGGAGGCATTGGCGGAGCGCCCATCTCAGGCATTGGAGGCATTGCAGGCATACCCGGAGGTGCCGGAGGTGCATCCATTGGAGGCATTGGTGGAGCGCCCATCTCAGGCATTGGTGGCATTGCAGGCATACCCGGTGGTGCAGGTGGAGCATCCATTGGAGGCATTGCAGGCATACCCGGTGGTGCAGGTGGAGCATCCATTGGAGGCATTGGTGGAGCGGCCATACCAGGCGGTGCAGGTGGCATTGGCGGCATAGGTGGCAATCCTGGTGGCATAGGTGGTTTTTCTTCGCTCATAATCAATTCCTCCATGTTCACCGCATAAGCGGCAACACCTCCATACTCATTGAGCACATAACCGTTCTCCCCTTTAGTTTTCAAATAACATAGGGTTTGGGTGGTGACCTGTTGTTTTTCCATCATGTTGATGTAGGGTGGTTCGGAGGAGTGGGCATGGTCGGAATGGATAGTGGCACACCCCCTGTGCTCTTTGTTGTTGGAACTGCAGGTGCAGGAAAGTCTTCTTTGGTAACTTCATTCCAACGTTGGTCACGGTTTTTGGAAACCGATGCCATCGCCGTAAACCTTGATCCCGGAGCCGAGCGTGTCCATTACGACGCAGAATTCGATGTCCGTGATTTGATTTCATTGACTGAAGTTATGTCTCAATATGACCTTGGCCCAAACGGTGCGCAAATCTTAGCGGCGGATCTTTTGGCTGCACAAGCCGGCGACGTTGCGGCCCAGCTCCATGCTCTTTCGGGAGAAATCATGATTGTTGACACACCAGGACAAGTTGAATTGTTCGCATTCCGTGAAGCAAGTAATCACCTCATCGATGTTATTGGTCGAGAACAGTCAGCCATCATTTACTTGTTTGACCCAATGCTTTCACGCTCACCTTCTGGGTTCGTCTCTCAAATGCTTCTTTCCAGTATCGTCGAATTCCGACTTGGCCTTCCAACCAAGAATTTCCTCTCGAAGTCAGACCTTCTTGAACCTGAAGAATTAGAAAAGATTCTTGAATGGTCAGAGCGACTTGAAATTCTTGAATTAGCATTGTATGATGAAGCAGGTGGACAACGAACAGAGTTTGCAATTAGCCAATTACGTTTAATGCAAGAATTCGCACAGGCACCAGGTCTAACGCCTCTTTCTTCGGAACTTGAAGAAGGACTTGCAGACATCCTTACCTTTGCTCAAGCCTTGTTTGGCGGTATGAGTGATGCCCGTGATGGATTTGCGAGCGACATCGAGCATGAGAAGAATTGATTGCCAATCCTGTGCTTCATAACACTTAGAAGCCGTCTTTCAATGGAAAGGTGCATGGCAGAACACTTACTTGCAATTGATGATGTCGAAGAAGACTTCGAAAAGATTTTGAAATGGGCGATTGAATTCAAGCGTCTTTGGAAGCAAGGAGATGAAGTTGCTCTCAACTTTCTCCCACTCGACACGCTGGCAATTGGCTCAATCTATGAAAAGCCATCAACCCGTACTCGAGTCTCCTTTGAGGTTGGAATCAATCGTTTGGGTGGTTATCCACTGACTTTGCTCAAGAATGATATTCAACTCGGAAAGTCTGAAACTGTCGGTGATACCTCACAGGTACTTTCACGATTCTTAGGTGGAATGACCTATCGTTGCTTTTCGCATGATGACGTGACAGAACTTGCTAAACATGCAGATGTACCGGTCATTAATGCCCTTTCGGACCAACACCATCCTTGTCAAGCGGCTGCTGATTTGATGACTATTTTGGAAAACTTTGATGATCTTGAACATCTCAAAGTTGCTTGGGTTGGTGACGGTAACAATGTACTTCATGATTTGATGCTGGCATGTGCAATGCTTGGGATTGATATTTACTACGCGATTCCAAAAGGATACGAACCAAATGAGGCAGTTGTCGAACGAACCAAAGCCATTGCAGAAAAGAACGGCAGTAAAGTCGTTGAAACCAACGACCCAGTCGAAGCGGTCAAAGATGCACATGTTGTTTATACTGATGTCTTCATCTCAATGGGTGAAGAACACATGACTGACAAGGTCGAATCTTTTGATGGGTTTCAAGTCAATGAAGAATTGGTTTCCAACATGGATTCAGGTTGGAAGTTCATGCATTGCTTACCTGCACACCGTGGCGATGAAGTCACAGATTGGGTTATGGACCACAAACAATCAATTGCTTTCGACCAAGCCGAAAATCGCATGTGGGCTCAGATGTCATTACTTGCTTACCTTGTTAATTCAGGTGCTTGGGATGCCATGGGCGAATTCATGGGTTTGTGAGATTCACAAGTACATCGTCAGAATAAACCCGAGTAATCCGAGAAGCATTGCGACGCGGATTCGAGCAGACACTTGGACATCTTTACCCTGAAACATCGGTCCGTTCAATGAGATGAGCACAAGAATTGCTGGTGTTTGAAGAACCAATTGTCCGAATACAAAAGGTCCTTTCCAATACGGGATATACAAGCAAACCAGTCCTGCCATGATAAGGACATACGAGAGCATTCTAGCATTTTCTAAACCGATCTTCATGGGTAAGGTACTCCGGACCCCTTCATCAGCTAACATATCTTGACAATCTTTGACAATCTCTCGGGCTAAATTGGTGAAGAACACGACTCCTGCGACATAGAGCACAAGCCACGACATCGAATCAACACTTGCAGCTCCGTAAAGAATGACTGCGGCGACCATGAATGAAATCGAAATATTTCCAATCAGGCCCTTACTCTTGGTTTCTGGTCCTAAATCATAGGTGACCATCAGAATGACGGCACAGAAGTATATGGCGGTTAAAGGCCACCAAGTTGCATTGTTTTGTGAAAGTTCGAACGAACCATAGACCATGGCTGCGAGGCTGAACGTCCAAAGCAGAGCGACAAACTTGTGAGCTGCTTGAATTGAAACTCGTTGTGAGGGTATTGGCCGGTTCGGATGTGCTTGAGCATCAATTGTGGCATCTTTGATATCGTTCATTACGTTTCCAGCACCCATAAAGGCAAGGACGGCCAATATTTGGACCAAGACGGATGAGACTTGTTCTGAGTTCAGTGTTGCATTCAGTCCAAAAAGAGCGCCGAGAGGAACAGTAATCGCTGCGAGAACCATGTTCTTCGGTCGCATCAATTCAATGAATGCTCGAACATCTGCCGCCATATTTCTGCGTGATGTGTTGAGGTCTTCATCCCTTTGCCCTTAAGCAGAGGCGATGGACCAGATGCAGACTCGCATTCTGAAACCACCAACATCAGTTCCTTCATCGAAACCGACTTTGACAAAGCGCCGGTCTCGAGCAAGAACATTTCCAAGTTGGTTCATGGTTGCGCCCCAACGGAATCGGTTATTGACGTGATCCAATATGTCGCTTGTGTTTGCTTCACCAACGGTTGTAAGATAGGTTGAGATTTCCTGGCGGAGACGTTGAGTCTTTCCCATCAAGCCTCACCTCGAATTGCAATTTGACTTCGACGAGTGAGTCGTGCAATGGTTGTGCTGGTGACTGCTGCACCTGAACTACCAGGTCGATGCCAAGGTTGCCACCCCACAGCGGCAAACCGGGATGGGAGCTTACCGCTGGGGTGTGCATAGAGTGTAGTTGACTTTTCAGCCCATGTGGCTTGTTCATTCTTTTCCGTCGAAGATTTCAGTTCAGCGAAGTTAAGGTTTTCGAGGGTGCTGGCATTGTTGTGCATGAACCAAACTCATCGGCACCAGTATATCAAGCGATGAAACACCCCTTTGGTAAAACTAAAGTTCTGATTGTTGCGCAATACACTCTTTTTCACTTTAACTTAGAACTGAAAGTGAATATTCAGTCCCTATGGAGGTCATGAATGCGAACGAAGAAGGAATGATTGAATGCGTGATGGCTAAATACGGGGTGTCGGTGGCCAAACTATCCACGCTCGTATAGTGTAGTGGCCCATCATGAAGGACTCTCATTCCTTCGACCCGGGTTCAAATCCCGGTACGAGCACCTTGCGTACGTAACTTGCTTTTAATGCAGGCCTTGTGAAAAGAAATACGAGGTCCTCCATTCAAGAATCTCAACCGCCTTCTTCAGAAGTGTTCAATGAATTGGGAGTGCAACATTTCCTGTTCTATTACAAAACCAGAATCTTCAATAACATTGATCAAAGTTAGAATATTAGTATCGCCTTTTGCTTCAGTTTTCATTTTAGATAGGTCGTGTTTGGAGGACTGTTTTGTGAATAACTCTTTGTTCCCTCGAGAACGAAATAAATCAGTCGATAAGTCAGTAGGAATCCAAAAACGAATTCTCTCTTTCACGGATTTCTTCATGCTCAAATAATGCGATATGGCTGAAATGTCTAGGTCTCCAAAGTGAATAAATTCAGTCCCCTCACTACTACTTCTAAAAATCCAATCGATCTGCCTGGATGTTGGTGTCCCACTTAGTAGAATACTTCCGTGAAAAGAAGACGTGTTTTCTCCATCAATCAAATGGAATGTTTCATGGTTTTCTATCGTTAACCAGTTTCCATTTGCCAATAGTTTTGAGTCTGAATACTTCATTGCAAAAATTCCAAAATGGTGGTACTGCAACAATGCAACATCCACTGATTCACCTCTCAAAGCGTCATTTCTAAAAATTTTGATGAGAAGAATTTCTTCATCAATTTTCGGTCCCGCTTTCTTTGAACCCCTACGGCTTTTGGCCGAAGCTTCTCTTGTGTGACTCTCTAGTTCATCAGCGTATAATCCAAGTGGAAATTTCTTTTTGCTGTAATCATCAAAGAGTTGACGGTTTGCGATGCAATACTTGAAAGAACGACTATTATCAGGAATTCGTTTGACTAAAACTCCTCTCTTCATCATTTCATTCGCCACAGAAGTAGCCATTTTCCCAAGGCTGTTGACTCCAACCTTTTCATCGGAATCAATTTTCCGCAGAAATCTCAAAATTGGGTCCATATCATATCTCCAGATTGTATTGTCTATTTTTCTCATCTAGAATTTTATTTTCTCCTTTTTCTAAGAGGTGATAAAAATTAGGCATGACGGAAGTGGGTGTTGGTTTCGCAGTAACTGGCGTCAAATTTCTATTGCAGAGATGTTCAATTATTGACCGGAAGTTTTCATCGTCAAGTTTACCAACTTCATCAATGAATATTGGAATTGTAGCGTTGTCATCAATCATTTGGCATATGATTTCTCCATAGATTGCGACCTTTATTGCCAATGTTGTTCCCGTAGATTCGATTTTCTTCAAATTAGAATAGACCTTTTTTTCTCCAAAATCAGTAATTTCAAAACCAATACCAACGAATTTGCTCAATGATATCGTTCCTGTTTCAAATAATTTAGAAAGATTTTCGGGGGCTAAGTTGTCTTGTTTAAACAGCA
>Ga0209711_10000316_pt1 | contig 49453 bp, 47 predicted proteins | sample ArcticOcean_MG_C_7_FD_187441 | JGI IMG/M metagenome (GOLD analysis project Ga0209711, IMG submission 187441) | Marine microbial communities from western Arctic Ocean - ArcticOcean_MG_CB11_88 (SPAdes) (version 2) | ecosystem: Environmental > Aquatic > Marine > Oceanic | place: Arctic Ocean... | reverse complement strand
CCGAACAGAGAAGTTAAGCCCATCTGCGCAGATGGTACTGCCTATTGGTGGGAGAGTATGTCGTCGCCTTCTTCAAAACCCTTTACAGAAATGTAAAGGGTTTTTTTATAATGTTATCTGAAGGGTCGATTTATTGTCTACTGTATATTTTTTATTTACATATTAATTGAAAATTAAATTTATTAGCCATCAGAAGTTCTTAAATTTACATTAATTATTTTAAATAAATGTTTAGTTTTATAGCCCCTAAGGAACGTCTTAATGTTATAACACACGCTATAGGTGTATTATTAAGTGTTCTAATTACTTGTTATTTTTTTAATAATTTTACTTTTGATCAACCTAGAATCTATATAGGCCTTGGTGTTTACTGCTTTTCATTGATTTTTTTATTTTCTTCATCAACAATTTATCATGCAGTTTCTGGGGAAACTAAATTTATATGGCGTAAAATTGATCACATTGCTATTTTGTTCTTGATTGCTGGATCCTATACTCCAGTAACGCTTACTGTTCTTCACGATTCTTCAGGATTATTTATCCTCACAGGAGTATGGATTATAGCCGCTATAGGTTTTGTTTTTAAAATTTTCTTCACAGGAAGATTCGAATACCTTTCGTTAATTATGTATTTAGGAATGGGTTGGTTTATTGTATTCTACAGTAAGACCGTTTTAGAAGTTTTTTCATCTACAGCACTATTTCATTTACTGCTTGGGGGTCTTTTTTATACTGGTGGAGTGTTCTTTTATAAATGGGAAAGTTTAAAAGAATCACATGCGATTTGGCATATTTTTGTATTGTTAGGTGCTGTTTTTCACGCTTTTATGATTCGAGAAATTCTTTTAATTTCAATTACTATTATTTAGAGACTCTGTAATTGATGTTATATTGTTTTGAGGTAGTTCTATTAAAAATTAATTTGAACAATATACATCTCCTTTACCATCAATTCTTTTATGTATTTTTGGCATTCCCATATAATATACATTTCCATTGCCAACTAAATTAACATCCAACCTTTTTAAAGTAGTAACTTCACAATACCCTTTACCATGGATTTCTACTTCAACTTTCTGGACTCTGATGGAATAGCTGTTTACATGACCATTTCCGAGAATGTAAATTTTCATAAGAGATACATTTTTAATTTGCTTTTTACTAATGAAAGAAGAACCTTCTTTTAATTCTATTTCTAGATACTCTAATCCTATAAAATCATTAAATTCTACTGAGCTATTACTCAGAATCTGCAGGTTTAGATTTTTTTGGTTCTCAAAGTCGGATATTACTGTTTGACTTTTTTCCCTCAACATTAGTCTCTGTAAATTAGGAGTAGTAATTATTATTTCTTGTGTAATAGAAGGCATACAAAATGGATTTTTAAGGTAAATTATTAATTTATTGTTTATTACTGGTTTCTTAATGTTATCAAGTAATAAACTATACTCAATAAATGTAATTGTATATTTTCCTCCTTGTTTTATTCTAACATTCCCTTTGAAGTAAAGTTCAATTTCGTTAAATTCATCGAGAATAATTGTTTTTCTGTTGTTGCACTCTCATTTAAAGTACAGGACATAGTTTCTTTTTTTTCACAGGAGAAAAAAAAACAAGAATAATAGGGATACGAAAAAGAGATTTTAATTTAAATTATTAAAAACCCTACTAAAGGGTGCGTTGAAGGGTTTTTAAAAGCAAATTATTAACTTAGGTTAAGCTCAAACATATACTCTTTATGTGTTTTTCAATGTTTAATACTGTAAATTTGATACACAATTTAGCCCTACCATGAAATGTAATAGATGGCTATAAAGAATTCATAAATGATATGGTTGATGTAATATTCGGTAAAAATCAGTTTAGAGAAAAGCTGCAACAACTATCCCAGTTAGAATAGCAATAAACTTTCGAAAATTAAAGACATGTCCGGCGGAACTTTCAAAAAGAATGGTTGTTGAGATGTGTAATAAAATCCCCACAACAATTGCATCTATAATCGTTGTTATAGACTCATAATTCAAAAGGGTTTCTTTTACTACTCCTCCAAGCGGAGTCATGATTGCGAAAATAAATAAAGCAATTACCTTTTTATACTTTTGCGTTTTTATTTCCCATAGCAACAGGGTTATTACCATGGCAATAGGAAGCTTGTGGATAAATATTCCAATTAATAGTTCAGGCTGATTAGAAAGTGGCATTCCTTCCATAAAGGCATGTATACAAAGACTCCCAATTAGAATCCAGGGTATTTTTTTGCTGTTGTTATTATGAGTATGACCATGTTCTGTACCCTTAGAAAATAATTCTAATAAGATCTGAAAAACAATTCCTACCATAATCCAAATGCCAGGGTTGGTGTCTGAATCTTGAAAAAGATGTGGTAATAAATTTATTACTATTATCGATAAAAGAAAGGAACCACTAAAAGCTAAAATTAACTTGACACCAAAAATTTCTTTAGGGCGAAAATATAAAGCAATTGCCGCACCTAAATAAACTGCAAAAAAAGGTAATAATTGAGTGAGTTGCATAATGTAATTTTGAAGGTGACAATTCCTTCGTTTATTGGACAAAATTAAGCTATTTTTGATGGCAATTAAAAGGGGTATGGAAGATAATTTTAAAATGCTAGCTAAAACATTCTATGGAATGGAAGAATTGTTGGCAGAAGAGCTTAAAGATTTAGGAGCCCAGGACATTGAAAAGGGGAATCGAATTGTTCACTTTGTTGGTGACAAAGGGTTTATGTATAAGGCTAATATGTCTTTACGAACTGCATTGAAAATATTAAAACCAATTCATACGGCACAAGTAACTAATGAATATGAACTATACAATATGGTTTATGATTTCCCGTGGGAAGAATACCTTAGCCATGAAAATTCACTTGCTATTGATAGTGTAGTTTTTGGGGATAATTTCACTCATTCACTCTATGTTTCGCAAAAAGCTAAAGATGCTATTGTAGACCGTTTTCGTGAAAATACAGGTGAACGTCCTGATGTGAATCTGGATCATCCTGATGTTCGAATTAACATTCATATAGATTTAGATCAATGTACAATTTCCCTAGACAGTTCAGGGAGTTCGTTACACCATCGAGGGTATAGAACCGCTACAAACATTGCTCCTTTAAACGAAGTTTTAGCTGCTGGTATAATATTATTATCAGGTTGGGATCAAACTATAGATTTTTTGGATCCAATGTGCGGTAGTGGTACAATACTAATAGAAGCTGCCATGATGGCATGTAATATTCCAGCAAACATTAATAGAAAAGAATTTGCTTTTGAAAAATGGAACGATTGGGACGAAGAATTGTTTTATAAAATAGAAGAAGCGCAGATAAGTAAAATCAGAGGTCTAGCAGGATCTATTTCAGGTTTTGATAAAGCACCTTCAGCAATTGAAAAAGCTCGAGAGAACATTAAAAACGCTAATTTAGAAGAATTTATAACCATAGAAAAAAATAACTTTCTTTATGCTGATAAAGAAACAGACCGCCCCTTACACCTATTATCTAATCCGCCTTATGGAGAGCGTTTAGAAGGTGATATGAATCAATTTTATTCAGAAATTGGAGATACGCTAAAACAAAAGTATCAAGATACTCAGGCATGGATGATTAGTGCAAACATGGAAGCTCTAAAGCATGTGGGTTTAAGACCTTCTCGTAAAATAAAGTTGTTCAATGGAAAGTTAGAAACCAGGTTGTCGCTTTACTCGATTTACAAGGGCACAAAAAAAACACATAAACTAAACCAGGAAGAATCATGAATGTGAATACAAAATCTTTGTTGCTTAACCTTTTTTGTTTTGGAGTTTTGTTTTTACTTATAAAGACTGTTATAGGAACACTAATTAAGCTATTTTATATACCACTGATAGTTTTTTCGGCTCTACTAGCCAGTATTTTCTCTCCAAAATTTTTAGTAGAAAAAGGAAAGTTATTTGTGAAATTACCCTTAGTTAAAAAGCCTCGGGAACTTTAGATTTTCTGAAACGAAAAGGAAGAGAATAGGTTAGGGTGTAGTTAAAACTTGCTCCAAAATTATTTTCATCCGTTACCTTATTAAACCCTGGTACATAAAGATTTCCAAAATTTTCAGGTTGTGGATTTGTAATCATCCTGTTCATTCGTAAGCTAATTCCTAAATACAGTTTAGAATTTAGTTCTATTTTGGTTCCAAACACAAATTCAAGCCACCCTGCACTTAGCGTTTCTCTTTCCCCGTTAGCAAAACCAGTTGAAGTTCTTGGAGTATCCCAATAATGATGAGTAATGTATACTAAATAGTTGTTTAGCGTCTGCGTATGGATACTTCTACCATAACGCATTCCAACATAAACATCATTATTCATTCCCGTCCAGTTTTTATACATATTGTAGTCGAAACCGATTTTTATGTAACTCCCGGACGATGTAAAGTTTAGTTCTTGAGCATCTGTTGTTTTTTTCTCGCTACCTATTTCTGCCGCTATATAAATATTTTCTTTAATTTTTAAATCTCCAACAATTTCAAGCCCTTGATAGGTATCATCAAACTGAGACCGTATGGGTTTGTATAGATCAATTCCAGCGCGTAAAGCATAGGTTATTGGCTCTTTACTATTTTCAGTTTGTATTTCTTCTTTTTCTTGAGCTATTGTAAACCAACTCAAAAACAAGCAGCTAATGATAAATAGCCAAGTGCGATTGATGTTCATTGGATACAGTGTCAATTAATATTTCAAAAGATTCTAACCATACGGGAGTGTTGGTTGGAAACGATATAGCATTTTGTTCTAAGATAAAATTAGCACGATAGCCGCAAGATCGGTTAAGATATCTGTCGTAACGCCTGTAATTAAATTGAAGCGTGTCTGCAACTGTTAAACTAGCGGTGCTGGAAGGTAATATAAAAGCATATTGTGTGAATGCCTCTTGTGTCTTTAAGGGTATGGTTAAAGAGTCTGTATTTAATGTTATCAGAGGTTCTCCTTGTCCAACGCCATGTATAATTATATTGTTTGCAGCTTTAAATGCAGTTCTATTGTCCTTATCATAAAGGCGAACAACAAGTCTAGGTGAACTAGGAGTTTCTACAAGACATATATCGTCTTTTTCACAACTAGAAATTAGTATGCAAAAGAGGAGGAAGAATAAGAAAGGAGCTGTTGAATTTTTAATCATATCTTTTCCAAAAGTACAACATTTTCTACATGATGTGTTTGCGGAAACATGTCTACAGCTTGAGAAGCAATTACACGATAGTTCTTTTTCATTAAAGATAGATCTCGAGCCTGCGTTGCACTGTTACAACTGACGTAAACGATACGTTCCGGGTTAAGGTCAAGTAGCTGTTGTACCACACCCTTATGCATTCCATCACGAGGAGGGTCGGTTATTACTACGGAAGCCTTTCCGTGACGAGTAATGAAATCTTCAGTAAAAATATCTTTCATGTCTCCGGTTTCAAAAAACACATTGTCGATTTTGTTATGAATGGCATTAGTTTTAGCTACCTCAATAGAATCAGGAACGACATCTACTCCGACTACTTTCAGAGCGTTTTGTGCTACAAACTGAGCAATTGTTCCCGTTCCAGTATAAAGGTCATATACCAATTCATCGCCTTTTAAATCGGCTAATTCACGAACTACTTTATAAAGCTCATAAGCTTGAAGTGAGTTGGTTTGATAAAATGATTTTGCTGTTATTTTGAATTGAAGGTCTTCCATAACTTCTGTTATGAAATCTTGACCTTTATAACAAACTATTTCTTGATCGTAAATTGTGTCGTTTGCTTTACCATTGATAACATATTGAATGGAAATCAGGTTTGTGAATTCAGTTGCAACGGCATCCAACAAGGGGAATAAAATTGCATCTTCTTTATGAAAAATTTGAAGCACAATCATTACTTCGTCGGTAGAACTAGTCCTGATCATTAAACTACGTAAAAATCCAACTTGATTTTTGGGGTCAAAAAACGTTAACTCATTTTTATGTGCATACGATCGAACAAAATTACGAATAGCATTAGAAGGATCCGCTTGAAGATAACACTTGTCTACATCAACTATTTTGTCCCACATTCCAGGTTTATGAAAGCCCAAAGCATTTCGGTTAATTTCAATTCCAGAATCTACCTCTTCTTTAGTAAGCCAACGTTGATTAGAAAAAGAGAATTCCATTTTGTTTCGGTACCAATACGGATTTTCTACAGCAAGTATGGGTTTAAGTTCGGGCAGGTCTAGTTTGCCAATGCGTTTTAGATTTTCAGTAACTTCTTTTTGTTTAAAAATCAGTTGTGCATCATATTTCATGTGTTGCCATTTACAACCGCCACAAACTCCAAAGTGTTGACAAACTGGCTCTGTTCGATGTTCTGATAGGGTATGAAACTTTACAATATTACCTTCATAAAATCCTTTTCTCTTTTTATAGGTACTAATATCTACAACATCTCCGGGTACTCCGCTGTTCAAAAAAATGATTGCTCCTTCGTCTGTTTTAGCGACAGTTTTGCCCTTAGAAGCCGTGTCGATAACTTTTACTCCTTCAAATAAATGATTTTTACTACGTCTTCCCATGGAACAAAAATAAGGTTTTATAAACTGTTTTGGCAAAAGAATTATTCATCAAGATTTAATTTTTTTTATAAGATTAATTGTAAATTTGTCTAGGATGATTTCTCTCCCTAACATATAAGTAGGAATTTATATTAAAAATTTTAAATACTTTAATATGGAATCTACAGTACAAAAAAACTCACTGTACCATCTCGATTTAGAAAAAAAACACGGTGCCCACGATTATCATCCTTTACCAGTTGTTTTAGCTAAAGGTGAAGGCGTTTATTTATGGGACGTTGAAGGAAAACAATATTATGATTTTCTATCGGCTTATTCCGCCGTTAATCAGGGGCATTGTCATCCAGAAATTATTAAGACAATAAAAGAACAAGCTTCAACCTTGACTTTGACTTCCAGGGCGTTTCATAATAATCGCTTGGGAGAATATCTTGAGTTCACAACAGAGTATTTCGGTTTCGAAAGCTTACTTCCAATGAATACGGGAGCAGAGGGAGTTGAAACAGCGATAAAAATAACTCGTAAATGGGGACATACTATAAAAGGAATTCCAGAAGGTCACGCTCAGATTATAGTATGCGACAACAACTTCCATGGAAGAACAACAACTATTATTTCTTTTTCTTCCGATGCAGGATCAAAAGATCATTTTGGACCCCATACAGGTGGGTTCATCCACATACCATATAACGACACAGTTGCTCTAGAAAAAGCGCTCAAAGAAAATCCTAATATAGCTGGATTTTTAGTAGAACCAATTCAAGGTGAAGCTGGTGTTAATACTCCAGACGATGATTTCATAGCAAAAGCAAAGGCTGCTTGTACAAAACATAATGTATTGTTTATAGCCGATGAAATTCAAACAGGAATTGGACGAACAGGAGCTCTATTGGCTGTTTGTGGAAATTGCTCTTGTGAGGCTCATTGTGAAAGACAAGAAGCAACTTATGTCCGTCCCGATTTATTGATTTTAGGAAAAGCATTGAGTGGGGGAGTTTACCCAGTTTCTGCCGTACTAGCAGACCGAGCCATTATGGACGTAATTCAGCCGGGGCAGCATGGAAGTACTTTTGGAGGTAACCCAATGGGATCTCTTGTAGCTCAAACTGCATTGCAGGTTATTAAAGACGAAAAATTAACTCAAAATGCTCGTGAATTAGGTCATTTTTTCAGAGCTCAAATGAATCAATATATTCAAAAGAGTAAAATTGTTAACTTAGTACGAGGAAGAGGCTTACTCAATGCGATTTTAATTAACGATAAAGAAGACAGTAAAACTGCTTGGAATATATGTTTACGTCTAAGAGATCAAGGTCTATTAGCTAAACCAACCCACGGTAATATAATTCGTTTTGCTCCACCTCTTGTAATAACTAAAGATCAATTAACAGATTGTATTCGAATTATAATCTCGGTTCTTGAAGAATTTGAACCACAAAATCCGTAATCTGATTATAAGTATAGCTTATGGAAAGAAGTGTTTATTTTGATAATGCGGCCACAACACCAATAAGAAAGGAAGTTATTGAATCCATGCACTCTGTGTTGTTAGATACTTTCGGAAACCCTTCTTCAACGCATTCTTTTGGAAGGTCTGCAAAGACACAAATTGAGACTGCTAGAAAAAGCATTGCCAAGCACTTTAATGCGAACCCACAGGAAATTATTTTCACTTCTGGTGGAACCGAGTCTGATAATATGTTGATTCGTTGTTCAGTTCAAGATTTGGAAGTAGAAACGGTTATTACTTCTCGGATAGAACACCATGCTATTTTACATGCAGTTGAGTTTTTAGCACAAAATAAACTAGCACAAGTCCTTTATGTCAAAACCGATGCAGAGGGTGTTGTTGATTATAATGATTTAGCAAATTTATTAGCTGCAGATGACTCCAAGAAACTTGTGAGTCTGATGCACATTAATAATGAAATCGGAAGTATTTTGGATTTAGAGCGTGTTTCTAATTTATGCAAAACTCACAACGCATTGTTTCACTCAGATGCTGTTCAGGGTGTTGGTCATTACGCTATAGATTTAGAAAAAATTCAGATAGATTTTTTGTCAGCCTCCGCACATAAATTTCATGGTCCAAAAGGAGTTGGCTTTTCGTTTGTTAGAAAAAATTCGGGTTTAAATCCGTTTATATTAGGTGGTTCTCAAGAGCGCGGACTCAGGGCAGGTACAGAATCTGTTCATAATATTGTAGGAATGGCAAAAGCTCTTGAAATTGCCTACTTGAATTTAGATGAAGAACAATACTACCTCAAGAGGATCAAGCAATATGCTGTAAACGAATTAAAAGTAGCGTTTCCAGACATTCACTTTAACGGATGTTGTTCTGACCTAGACCGCAGTACTTGCACCCTTGTAAATGTTGCAATACCAGTTCCTGAAGATAAAGCTTCACTTTTAAATTTTCATTTGGACCTCAAAGGGATAGCTTGCTCAAAAGGGAGCGCTTGTCAGTCAGGGAGTGCAAAAGGTTCGCATGTTCTAGAAGAAGTTGTGCCAGAAGAATTTAAAAGCAGACCTTCTATTCGTTTTTCTTTTTCGATATTCAATACAATCGATGAAATTGATTATTTAGTTCAAACCCTTTCTTCTTTTGTAGAAGGGAACTAAGTTTATTTCTTAGGTTTCCTAAAGAGTGTTGTTTCATAAAAACTTTGATTACCCTGCTGATCTTCCACTTCTAGTTTAAAGTCTAATTGCGCCTCTTCAAATTTAAGATCATCAAAGTTGTAAATTATAGTTTTGTTTTTAGGTTCGTGTTCCAGTAAAATCCATTTTCCGTTTATAGTTCCTTTGTATTTTTTAATACCTGAAAAATCATCTTCAATTTTAAGTTTGAGATAAGAGTAGTTACTGAGCCATTGTTTTGGCTTAAAATTAAGCGGATAAATTTTAGGAGCTAGGGTGTCTTGGGCAAGAACATATTCTCCAGAAGTCCCCCCCTTTGCAATTAATTTCCCTTCTTCAAACTTGGTGTAAACATATTCTGGCTTTCCTTTTTTGTCAAGTCGAGCAATACTCCACGGGTTATTATGAAGGGAATCTGTTTTTGGAGCGTCAAATTGAATCGTAAAAGCATTTTGAAGTGCATATTCCTTAGAGTCTATAATAAGACTGTCTTTGGTCGCTCTGATTTTAAAATCTACAGTTTCAAAAAAGGTATTCTTAGGTAAATAAACTTCTTTATTTTCTAATTCAAAAAGATAATCTAAATCAGTTTTAACAAAATTAGAAGAAACATTATCTTCCTCTTTGAGCTTAGCTAGTTCGTCTTTTCCTTCAATATAGCTTTCAACATACGTTTTATTTCCATGGAAATCTTCTAGGGTTATTTTTAATTGATACGAACGTCCTGCTTCAATATTTAAAATGCCGTTTGCAGCTTCTTTAGACAAAAAACTAAACCCGTAGGGGAGGTCTCGGAATAGTTTTTGAATCCGAATACCTTCATTAGCATAGGTTGCATAATCGATTAATGTACTGATGTACTTACCATCGTCGAAACTAATGCGATCCATGGCGTATTGGATCATTTCTTTTCCGTTAAGGCTTACAGAAACCTTATAAACCCCATTTTTATTATAACTCAAATCTTGACGGTCATACATTCGAATACCAACTCCATTTTTTCCAGACCAGGAAAGGCTTTCTGTGGTATAAGTGCTGTCATTTTCTCGAATTAAGCGTATTTTGTTTTTTTGAACTGAACGGTTTAGGTTGTATTGATATAGCTCCTGAATAACTGGACGTTGGGTGTCTTTGACATCATAATCTAACTGCAAAGGATTTTTTGGTGTTTGTGCTTTTGTATTGCGAAGTTCGAAGTGAAGGTGGGGTCCTAAAGAACCTCCTGTGTTCCCAGAATATCCAATAATTTCTCCTTGGGTTACTCTAAACTCATTGAGCTTGTAATAGCTTTGAATTAAAAATTGCTTTTTTTGGTATTGCTTTTCCTTAATTACTTTTTCAATTCTAGGCGAAAATTTTTGTAAATGTGCATAAACCGAAGTTGTTCCATCGACGTGATCTATATAAAGCGCTTTCCCATAACCAGTAACTGTTACTCGAATACGCCGGATACTTCCGGCTAGAATACTTTTTACAGGAAAGCCTTGCCTTCCTTGGGTCTTAATGTCTAGCCCTGCATGAAAATGACTTCCTCTGAGTTCCCCAAAGTTTCCAGATAAAAGAAGAGGAATGTCCATGGGTGGAACTGCTTTTTGAGCCAAGCCAGAAAAAGAGAGTAAAAGTAAAAAAGCACTGAAGTAACTTTTTGCAACATTAATCATATAAGCTAATATAAAAAATCTCTTATTGAGTGCTTGTTTTTATTTTAATTTTTCATCAATAATTCTGTTAGGGATGTTTTTGTGAGGGTAAGAATGTTTTTCTCTGATGCAAAACATATTTAAATTTTCACCGTATTCAAAACGGAAGTCAACTTTGTCATTGTTGCGGTTAAATTCTTTTAGATAGGCTAAACCGTCACCTAGAGCAAGTGTTGATTCACTGTTTCCCTATACTTTTCCGCTGTAGGTATATACTTGCACAATATCAGAAATTATGGTTTTAAACACCAATTCAAACTCATTGTTTTCATTGAAACTTATTTCATCAACATAGCACCGATTGGTTCTTTCAACAGGAATTTTTCGTTTAAGTTTTCATTTTCCAACCATTACGGAGTCTTCTAGTGATGGAAGTGGAGTGAGTAGAATTCATAAAATAGTTAGAAGAAAACATATGGATTTTTATTTAAAAACTAATATGGGGATTTAAAGTTCGTAAAATAATCCGTTATTTAATTTAAATTTGTTTCATGGACCTTCAGTACAAATTACATTCCGAGCCTTTTGTTTTTTGTTCAATGCGTAAATCTATTTTTTTGGAAGAGGATATTCTACTTTTTTTTAGAGAACCAGAAGGAAATACGTATGTTGTGACTAAAGAAAATGCGCTTGCAAAAAAAATACCCTGTAAAGAAACCTGGGCATTAATTACAGTCGAAACAACAACATCGTTGAATGCAATAGGTATTACTGCATACATTTCTTCAATTTTAGCACAACACAAGATACCCTGTAATGTAGTCGCTGCCTTCCATCACGATCATCTGTTTGTTCCTTTTGTAAAAGGATCTTCCGCACTACAAATTCTTAGGGAGTGAACCTTGATCTTAATTTCCTAAACGTTTTGTTAAAATTCTTAAATGACTTTCTCAAAATCTAAAGAATAGATTTTAAATTCTTAGCTTTGTATGGTTAGGAGTTATGTGTCATTATGAGCGAAAAAAATCAAAATGTTGAACTTCTTGAACGAAATATAGTGTTGCTTTTAAATAAGTTAGAAGAAAATCACTACGCTTTGCAGACGCTAACAGAACAGCTGGAAGCCATCAAAAAAACGCAAACCGAAGTTTCCGAAGAGAATAAAACCCTTAAGAAAGCGCAAGCTTCCTTAGAAATGGCAAATGCATTACTCGGCAGTAACGAAAGTAATACAAAAACTAAAAATAAAATCAACACTCTGATAAAGCAAGTAGAGGGATGTCTGATTCAGCTACAAACCACAGAGTAATTTTTTTTATGAGTGAATTGCTAAAAATAAAGTTAACCATTGCAGATAGAGTCTATCCTTTATCGGTTGCTCCCGAACAAGAAGAGTCGCTAAGAAAGTCTGCAAAGAAAATAGAAGCAATGATCAAAAAGTTGGAAAAAAGTTATGCAGTTCGTGACAAACAAGACGTCCTGGCAATGTGTGCTTTGCAATATGCAACCCAACTGGAAAAGAAAAGTACCACTGAAATAGAGGAAGTAACTATAGAGCATCAAAAAATCAGCCATCTTATTGAGATGATTGAAAATCATATGGCTACTTTCTAATACGTTCTTTTAAAATAAATAATACACTACTGCCTGTATTAGTTTAAATTTTTGATAAACTCAACGATCTTATTTTTATGAGAGGTGAGTCCATATTGTAAAAGCAAGCTGTCTTAGAACAGATCCTTGATCAGTTGGTTAGCCGCAAACCTTTTTTTACGGAGTTTATACAGACCTCTAAGCTAGTACAGGCTTTTTTTTAAAATAAATATAAATTATGACAGCAACTATATACCTTATATCATCCGGAGTGGGTGGCCTTTTTTTAGGATTGATCATCATGCAGATTGTTCAAAAAAGAAATTCGCTCTCCATTATTAAAAAAAGTGAGCAACAAGCACGACGTATAGTTAAAAAGGCTCATCAAGAATCCGATAGGATTAAGAAAGAGAAAATGCTTCAGGCCAAAGAGCGCTTCATTGAGCTTAAAACTGACCACGAAAAGGTAATCACCCAAAGAGAGAAAAAACTGGTTGATACTGAAAATCAAATGCATGAAAAAGATAAAACTTTAAACAAAGAAGTACAACGCAATAAAGATTTAAATAAAAGTTTTGAGCAAAAGACATTGAACCTTGATCAACGCATTCAAAAACTAGATCGCAAAAGCCAAACTCTCGACGAAGCAGAAAAAACATATCAACTTAAACTAGAAGAAGTTTCTGGCTTGACCACAGAAGACGCTAAGAAAGAATTAATAACTTCTTTACAAGACAAAGCAAAAACAGAAGCAATGTCTTTTATTCAAAACTCAATTGAAGAAGCAAAATTATCTGCTGAACAAGAGGCTAAAAAAATAATTATCGGAACCATTCAACGAATTGGAACAGAAGAAGCAGTAGAAAATTGTGTTTCTGTTTTTAACTTAGAATCTGATGATGTAAAAGGTAGAATTATCGGTCGTGAAGGTCGAAACATTAGAGCTATTGAAGCTGCTACTGGAGTAGAGATAATTGTTGACGACACTCCCGAAGCAATTATATTGTCTTGTTTTGATCCTGTTCGAAGAGAGATCGCCAGACTATCCTTGCACCGTTTGGTTACCGATGGTAGAATTCACCCAGCACGAATAGAAGAGGTTGTAACCAAAACTTCAAAGCAAATTGAAAACGAAATTGCAGAAGTAGGTAAACGTACTGTAATTGATTTAGGAATCCATGGATTAAACCCGGCATTGATTAAAATTATTGGGCGAATGAAATACCGTTCCTCTTACGGACAAAATTTACTTCAACATTCACGTGAAGTTGCTAAACTATGTGGTGTAATGGCTTCCGAATTGGGTTTAAATCCAAAGCTAGCAAAACGTGCAGGTTTACTTCATGATATAGGTAAAGTACCAGAAGAAGAGTCTGAACTTCCTCACGCAATTTTAGGAATGCAATGGGCAGAAAAATATGGAGAAAAACCAGATGTTTGTAATGCAATCGGTGCCCACCACGACGAAGTAGAAATGACTTCTTTATTGTCTCCAATAGTTCAGGTTTGTGATGCCATCTCTGGAGCACGTCCTGGTGCTCGTAGACAAGTTCTAGATAGTTATATTCAAAGACTGAAGGATCTAGAAACAATTGCCTTAGACTTTAACGGGGTAAGCAAAGCTTATGCTATTCAAGCCGGAAGAGAATTACGTGTAATTGTTGAGAGTGAAAAAGTTACGGATAACAATGCTGCTGAATTATCGTTTCAAATTTCTCAAAAAATACAAACAGACATGACCTATCCAGGTCAAGTTAAAGTAACTGTTATTCGAGAAACAAGAGCCGTAAACGTAGCTAAATAATAGAGAAGTTTAAACCAGAAGGAAGTTGTAGAGTAAACCCGCAACAAAACCTCCAGCTAGAGGTCCTAAAATGGGTACCCAAGCATAAGACCAATCTGAGTTCTTGTTTTTCCTGGGAAGCATACTATATACTAATCTTGGACCCAAATCACGAGCCGGATTAATTGCATATCCCGTAGTTCCTCCTAAACTCATTCCAATTACCCAAACCAAAATTCCAACAGGAAGGGCTTCAAGGGAGCCAATTCCAAAACTTTGAGTTTCCATTCCTATAACTTCAATGTTGGGTGTTACGATAAAAAAGATTCCAAACACAAGTATGAAAGTTCCTAAAAATTCACTAAATAAATTGTTTTTATAATTTCGAATTGCCGGTCCAGTACAAAATGTTCCGCGAACAGCATCTTCATCTGATGTAGCTCTATAGTGATCAATATATAATATATAAGACAACCAGCTACCGAACATGGCGCCGAGCAATTGACCTAGTGCATAGGTTGGGACTAGTGACCAAGAGAATTTTCCAATTAAAGCCAATCCGAGGGTAACGGCTGGGTTTAGATGAGCACCACTAAATTGTCCCGTAACGTATGCTCCCGCAAATACAGCAAAACCCCAAGCGGTACTAATTAATAACCAAGGTGTTTGACCTTCGGCTAAGGTTTTTTTTAAGCTAACATTAGCTGCAACTCCTGCTCCTAATAGAAGTAAAATAGCGGTTCCAATAAATTCGGCAATAAATGGTGTCATCATAATAATTTTATTTGAGGATTAAATTTCGTTAAAGAAAACGGAATACAATAAATCTATCCGTTTTTATTTTTATAGATATAATATTAAGTTGATAGAGTTATTAAAAATACTAGCTAATAAGGTTTCCTTTTTCGTCCCATAATGCAATATCATTTCTTTTGTCTTGATCCACACATTTGGCAAGCCAATCCGAATCATAAGCTAAGCCATGCTCATCAAGCACATCTTGCGGTACTCCGTCCCATACATTTGGAGTATTTCCTAGATAACCTAATTCTTTAATGCCAATAGCCGAGGTAAAATAGCCTGTCATTATTAAATTTTTAATTAAACTAAAAAACTGAATGGGCTGGGGTTGTTCAGATCCACTTAACTCTGGAATAGGAAATGCAATTTCGTCAAGCATAGACTTTTGTTGCTTTTCTGTAATTGAATTGAATACTTTTTCAAAACGAACATTAGATTCATGGTTTAAAGCCATTAGCCCTCCTCTAATTGGTTCTTGGAAGTTGGGATAGTCTTTCGCCATGAATTCGATAAATTCAGGGACTCCTGCGTCCAAAATACTTCCATTTTCATTAGGAGGTAAAACTAAATGTCCTAAGGTTGTTATAGTTGCTAGTTCAGCTTTAGTGAAAAATTGATCTGCTAATATTTTTTCATCTACTTCTTTTTCTTTAGGTGTTCTTCCGTATTGATAGTTCCATACTTTAGTTGTTATTTCTTCTGCTGTGTCGGTAACACAACTTTCTAAAGCAAGACCTCCGATAAGAGATCCTAAGACGAGTGATTTTATACTTTCCCTTCTATCCATAAGATTAAATATTTTGTTTTTTAAGTTCTTGAATAATGTAATCAGAAGTCCTCCACGCTAGGGCTAAAATTGTCCAGGTAGGGTTTTTGTCAGCTTGAGAAACAAAAGGACCAGCATCTACTATAAATACATTCTTAACATCATGTAGCTGTTCAAATTCATTTACAACAGAGGTTTTGGGATCAGACCCCATTCGAGTAGTTCCAACCTCATGAATAATTCTACCTGGGTTTAATAATCCATAGTTTTGCTCTGCAGAAGGTTTGTCACCCAATACGGTTCCTCCCATATTGTCAATAATCTCCTCAAATGTATTATGCATATGACGGGCTTGCTTTCGTTCAAAATCACTCCACTGATAATTAAATCGTAAAACCGGAATACCAAACTCATCTACTTTAGTCGGATCTATTTCGCAGTAATTATCTTCACGAGCAATTGCTTCACCTCTTCCAGACATTCCCATAACAGAACCATAGAATTTCTGAATATCCTCTCGAAGAGGATTACCATAACCACCGACTTTAATTCCAAGGTATTTGTTTAAGTCATTTACATTAAATCCAGTCCCGTAAGACGGCATTCCCATTCCTCCCCATACTTCAATATGATACCCTCTAGGGAAATCAAGTTTTTTATTGTCTAGCCACCAAGGAGAATAAATATGCATCCCACCAACTCCATCTTCATTATAACGCTTTCGGTTCATCATGCTCGGCATAAACGCCATCCGATCTGTACCGGTAGAATCATGTAAATATTTACCAACCATATTACTGTTGTTTCCTAGACCGTTAGGGTGTTGTTTGCTTTTAGAGTTTAAAAGTATTCTAGCTGAACTACAAGCAGAGGCTGCTAGAATTACAATTTTCCCGCGTATCTTATTTTCAGTTCTATCTTTTTTGTTGATAAACGAAACACCGGTTGCTTTTCCTTCGTCATTAACAAGAACTTCTCTTACCATACTATCTACATAAAGATCTACTTGACCACCAGATTTTTGAGCAGGAAATATTAAACAAGATCCCGAAGAAAAATCAGCATATACAGAACAGGAGCGACTACACTGACTACAATAAAAGCAAACCCCTCGATCGTTGTTTATTCTTTTAGTTAGAATAGATAACCTGGAAGGAATTACTTTGACATTCGATTTTTTAGCTCCTTTTATATAATACAATTCATGTAAACGAGGTTTTGGTGGAGGCAAAAAGAATCCATCGGGTTCATTAGGTAGATTCTCTTTACTGCCAAAAACTCCAATTAGTTTATCTACTTTGTCGTAATATGGTTTTATGTCGTCGTAACCAATGGGCCAGTTTTCACCCAACCCATCTCGATCTTTTCCTTTAAAATCTCTGGGCCCAAAGCGTAAAGAAATTCGCCCCCAATGATTGGTTCTTCCCCCAAGCATTCTGGAACGGTACCAGTCAAACTGAGTATCCCCAACTTGAGTATAAGGTTCTCCTTCAAGTTCCCAACCTCCGTAAGCCATATCAAATTCTCCGAAGACACGTTGCGTATTAGCTCCTCTTCTTGGAGATTCGTGTGGCCATTTGAGTTGGGTTTGTTGTTCTGGATTTGCTGGGTCAAAATAGGGACCAGCCTCAACAACAGCAACTTTAAGTCCAGCGTCTGCTAATACTTTTGTCGCCATTCCACCGCCGGCTCCAGACCCTACAATAACAACATCATAGTTTTTAGAAGATTCAATTATTTGCATAAGATGAAAATATATTTAAGAATTTATGTATTTATTTACTTCAAAGTTTTGGTTTATTCCGTTTTGGTAGTGCATATAAGTGAAGCCTTTATGGATACAACTTGACCCAACATTACCTTGTTTGTCTATCGCTATATAAGCAACTTGAAAGTCAACATCGACTCCTTGTTTTTCTATGATCCGATTTATGGCTTCATCACAAGCTTTTTGGGGGGAACGACCTTGACGCATTAGCTCTACAATTAAAAAACTACCAACCGTCTTTACAACCTCTTCACCCATTCCTGTTGCAACTGCTCCACCAATAGTATTATCGATAAATAGACCTGAACCAATTATTGGAGAATCTCCGACACGACCTTTCATTTTATAACCCAATCCACTGGTGCTACAAGCACCTCCAATATTCCCTTCTTTGTCTAGACAAAGAACACCAATGGTGTCATGGTTCTCTATGTTAATGATGGGTTTGTATTTGGAGTTTTTAGCCCATTCTTCCCAACTTTTTTTAGATTCTTCTGTAAGGAGTTCTGTATGCTTATATCCTAAAGATTTAGCAAATAATTCTGCTCCTTCTCCTGCTAGCATAACGTGTGGCGTTTTTTCCATAACATCTCGAGCTAATGCCGCAACATGCACTATGTTTTCGACTGCAACTACAGAACCACAATTTCCAAGATGATCCATGACCGATGCGTCTAGTGTTACATTTCCTTCGCGATCTGGTGCTCCTCCGTATCCTACAGTAGTATTTTTTTCATTTAGTTCTTCAACTTCAGCGGCTTTAATTGAAGCAGATAATGCATCTGATCCAGATTCAAGAGCCGCCGCCGCCGCCGCATTGGCTTTTGTGAATTGCCAAGTGCATATAGAAACTGGGCCTTTGGCAGTCTTGATGTTTTTATTTGAAAATGGGGTGTCTTGCGCAGAAATGGCCTTAGGAATAAGCAAAGCAGCCACACTTCCGGCTAATGTTTTTCCTAGAAATGATCTTCTCTTCATGAATAAATTTTATTCAATGTATTAAATTTTAGAAGATTCTTTAATTTTTTCATCAATGATTTATTCATTTTTTATAATATAGTCCTTTAATTAGCATTTCAAATCAAATCATGAAAATTGAAGTATGTGTCGCTAGCCTTGAGGATGCCAAAAAAGCAGAACAGCTATGTGCTGATCGAATCGAGTTATGCGCAGAGTTGGGCGTTGGAGGAATAACCCCATCAATGGGCTTAGTTGAACAGTTGTTGGAGGAAATTGAAATTCCAATTCACGTTTTAGTTCGCCCTCGAAGTGGTGATTTTAATTATTCAACAAAAGACTTTGAGGTCATTATGAATGACATCGTTCATTTAAAAAAACTAAATATTGATGGCATTGTAGTCGGAATAACTAATGAAAATGGTGATTTGGCAGTGCCGCAATTAAAAGAAATGCATGTTTTGGCAGGAGGAACCCCATTGACGTTTCATCGTGCTTTTGATTTAGTTAACAATCCTTTGGTTGCATTAGGGACATTGATTGATATTGGTTATTCAGCTATACTGAGTGGAGGTCAATGCGAAAAGGCAAGAGATGGTTTTGATTTATTAAAACAAATGAATTCTATTGCAGGAAATACTATTGACATTCTTCCCGGTGGTGGAATTAATGGTTCTAATTGTCAAGCTTTTAAAAACGAACAATTTAGATGGATTCATTTATCTGCAAAGAAAGAAATCCCGTTAATAAAAGAAGGGGATAAAAATCTTTCATTTTTAAAACAGGTTCAATACGAATTAGACCAAGATAGACTTGAAGCAGTAGTTAGAACATGTAAATAGTAAAATCAGCTATTTTTTAATAGAATCTTCTCTGTAAGAGAAAAATATATTTGCCCAGATTATTTTAGATAATGCGTTGATATAAGGGCCCAGAAGTGTCAAGACAATACAAATTGCAATGAAGGTGTTTTGGAACGAAAAAGTACCCGTTGCCCAATATGAAACAGCTATAACTCCTACCATAAGTGCTACCCCTAGAGCGTATGAAACAAACATGGATCCAAAATAAAAACTAGGCTCTAGACTATATTTTAAGCCACAACTAGCACAGTTAGAGCGTACCTTTGTAAATTCAGAAAAATCATAGGGTACCTTTTCTAGAAATTTTCCTTTGTGACACTGGGGACATAGAATGGGTATGATGCTATTTAGTTTGTTCCCTTTTCTAAAAATCATATGGTTAGATTTAATGTAAATGTAATGAGTTTGTTCATATTTTAGAATTTATTTAAGAAAGTATGATGTTAGATTCTTTATATTAGATTTTTTTAAAATATTAATTAGATGAAATTACAAGATTCTAGACTTAATTCATTGAATGATTATAAAGAAGCTCATAATGCTGCTGTTGAAAATCCAGAATCTTTTTGGGGAGAAATAGCCAATACATTTGAGTGGAATACGCCGTTCAATAAAGTGCTTGAATATGATTGGAATGGTGAGCCAAAAACAGAATGGTTTTCAGGTGGAAAACTTAATATAACCGAAAACTGTTTGGATCGTCATGTGAAAACAAATCCAGATAAAGTAGCTCTTATTTGGGAACCAAATGAGCCTCAGGATAAAGCAATAAAATTAACCTACAAAGAATTGCTAGAATCCGTTTGTAAATTCGCTAATGGACTCAAAAACATAGGAGTATCCAAAGGAGATCGGGTGTGTCTATACTTACCAATGGTGCCCGAATTAACCATTGCAGTTCTTGCTTGTGCAAGAATTGGCGCCATTCATTCTGTGGTTTTTGCAGGTTTTTCTGCCTCTGCACTTGCTGCTAGAATTCAAGATTCCGGTTCAAGTTTTTTGATCACAGCAGATGGAGGCTTTAGAGGCGATAAAACTATTCCTCTTAAAGACATTGCGGATGATGCATTAAAGTCTTGTGATACGATCAAAAAGTGTGTTGTGTTGCAACATACATTTGAATCTGTAAGTTGGAATAAATCTATGGATTTATGGTGGCATGACTTTATTGACGGTTTGTCGTCTGTGTGTGCTCCAGAGATTATGGATTCTGAAGATGTATTATTTATTTTATATACTTCAGGGTCTACTGGGAAACCCAAAGGAATGGTTCATACTTGTGGCGGGTATATGGTATATACAGCATATAGTTTCATGAATGTATTTCAATATAACCAAGATGATATTTTTTGGTGTACTGCAGATATTGGATGGATAACTGGACATAGCTACATGGTTTATGGTCCTTTAGCACTAGGGGCTACTTCTGTTCATTTTGAGGGAGTTCCTTCATATCCTAAATGGGATCGGTTTTGGGATGTTTGCGAAAAACATAAAGTCACACACTTTTATACAGCACCAACTGCAATTAGAGCATTGGCAAAACACCCTACAACACATATTACCAAGCATGATCTAAGTTCTTTAAAAGTTTTAGGCTCTGTTGGTGAGCCAATAAATGAAGAGGCTTGGAACTGGTTTGACACCTATGTTGGAAAAAATAAATTGCCTATTGTTGATACTTGGTGGCAAACCGAAACAGGAGGAATTTTAATTTCAAATCTTGCTGGAGTTACTCCACAAAAACCAACATTTGCTACTTTACCTTTACCAGGAATTCAAACTGCTTTGATTGATGACAAGGGTAATGTTTTAATGAATAAAGAAGCAGAAGGTATATTGGCTGTAAATTTTCCTTGGCCTTCTATTGCTCGAACAATTTGGGGTGACCATAAGCGTTATCAAGAAGTCTATTTTTCTGCTTTCCCAGGGCATTATTTCCCAGGAGACGGCGCTTTACGTGACCTAGATGGTAATTATAGAATTACAGGTAGGGTAGATGATGTTGTAATTGTTTCGGGTCATAACTTAGGAACCGCACCAATTGAAAATAGTATCAATGAGCACCCTAAAGTTGTAGAAAGTGCAGTAGTTGGATACCCACATGACATCAAAGGGAATGCACTCATGGCTTATGTGATTTTGTATGAAGCAACCAATGACCCGGAGCTTTTGATTCAAGAAATTAGAACTTTAATTTCTAATACCATTGGACCTATTGCAAAACCAGATCGTGTTTTGATCGTAAGCGGTTTGCCTAAAACAAGAAGCGGAAAAATTATGAGACGAATACTTCGAAAACTTGCTTCAAATGAAACGGATCAACTCGGTGATGTTTCTACTTTGTTAAATCCTGATATAGTAGATGAAATTAAAAGAGAATTAACTATTTGAAAAAGATTACCAGAGCACCTAAAGCTGTGAATAGTAAAATTAATTTTCTGTAAGTATTTTCATTAATCTTTTTAACCAGTTTAATTCCAATAAACAAACCTAAAGCAACAAAAGGGATAAGCATCAGGCTGATGTTAAATGATTTTAAATTTATCGTTTCCCAAACAAAAAAGTGAAAGGGTAATTTAAAAATATTAATTATAAAAAACAACCAGGCAGCCGTCCCTATGAATTCATTTTTAGGAAGTTTTTGTGCAAGGAAGTATATGTTGGCAAATACTCCAGCTAAATTCCCAATCATTGTAGTAAACCCTGCTGTTATTCCTATTAGACCAGCAAAACTCCAGTGTTTTGGTACTGTTTTGTTTTTTTTACGATCCCAATGATACATGACAAACACGGATAATAATATAATTATTGCCATCCCGATTCGAAAGCTATTCTCGTCTATACTATACCCATAAAAAACTCCAATTAATACCCCTACAATAGTCCAAGGAATGATTTTTATTATGTGGTTCCAACGGGTAAATCTGTTGTAATAAATAATCGCAAATATATCCCCAACTACTAGTAAGGGCATAAGAATTCCGGTAGACTCTCTTGCTCCATAAGCTAAGGCAAGCAAAGTCACAATCAACACAGCTATTCCTTTAATCCCTGATTTAGCAATGCCTAATAAAACAGAAGCAATTACCGCTAGATAAAAAGAAGGATGCGCTAAAACCTCTAAAAAGGAAGATGTGTCGATAACTTTAATTTTTCACAAAATTAAGTTTTTAAATTGGCTTTAAGCTCAAAATAAAATATATACAAGTCCTTTGGGCTACTTTGAAATTTTAATCATCTTTGCAAAAAAAACTTGAAAAACTTATCCGAAGCTATACGTTTCATGTTGCTTAGCACATTGGCATTTGCTCTGATGAATGCTTTTATTAAGGAACTCAATCACTACTCACCTTTTCAGTTGGTTTTTTTTAGATCCTTTGGCTCATTATTTTTTACTACAATTTATTTAAAAGTAAATAAAATCTCTTTTCGGGGTAATAAAATGTCTTTGTTATTATATAGAGGGCTAACAGGTGTAATTTCTATGACTTTATTTTTCGCATCTGTTCAATATATTTCTGTTGGGTCTGCTGTTACGCTCCGATATGTAGCCCCACTTTTTGCTGCAATCTTGGCTGTTATTTTTCTAAAAGAAAAGATCCTTCCCTTGCAATGGTTTTTCTTTATTATCGCTTTTATTGGGGTTGTTTTAATTAAAAACTTTGATTCAGCTTCATCAACTCTTGGTGTAGGTTTAGCAATAGCTGCTGCTTTCTTTAGTTCTATAGTTTACATTTTAATTAGTAAAATTGGCCACCAAGATCATCCTGTAATTGTCGTACATTATTTTATGTCAATAGCAACTTTAGTGGGCGGGATAGGAACCTTATTTTTTTGGACTGAACCTGTGAAAACTTTAGATTGGTTTTTGTTGTTTTCTTTAGGGATATTCGGTTATTTCGGTCAGCTTTTTATGACCAAGGCCTTCCAGTTTGGTCAAGCTTATATGGTTGCTCCTTTTAAATATGTTGAGGTTGTCTTTACACTTTCGTTGGGTGTTTTTTATTTTCAAGAGGTTTATACTTTTTGGAATTTATTTGGAACTGCTTTAGTTATTGTAAGTCTTTCTTTAAATGTGATCTATAAAAGCAGGAAGGGGTAATCCTTTTATTTTCTTTAGTTTAATATATTTTCCCTATCTTCAACTCACTAATATTAAGCTTTTTCTATGCGTGATTTGAAATATTTATTTGCTTACAGCATCCCTTTATCTACTTTCTTATCTATTTATTTTCTAGGAGTCTATTCTTATGGAGCTGTTTTTTATGCCTTTTTGGTAATCCCAGTATTAGAAGTATTTATAAGTAATCCATCGCGAGTTTACTCTGAAGAAGAAAAGTCAAGTCGACTTTCAAATATTCTTTTCGATATAATGTTGTTTGGAAATTTACCAATAGTCTTTGGGCTTTTGGGGTATGGTTTTTATGTAATTTCTTCTGGAAATTTAACAACTCCAGAAACCGTTGGAATAGTTCTTTCGTTAGGGATCTTACTCGCAACCAATGGAATCAATGTCGCTCATGAATTGGGACATAGAAAAACTAAAATAGAGCAAACTATGTCTAAGGTATTATTAATGCCTTGTTTGTATATGCACTTTTATTTAGAACACAATTTTGGGCATCACAAAAATGTTGCAACCCCTGAAGATCCAGCTACCTCAAAATATAACCAAGCAGTTTATTTTTTTTGGTTTACTTCTGTTATAAAGCAATACAAGAATGCATGGAAAATACAGATGCATATTTTGAAAACTGAAAACAGTTCTTTTTTGTCTGTAAAAAATGAAATGCTGTTTTATATTCTTTTTCAAGGTTTATACCTTTCGACCTTGTTTTATTTTCTAGGAGTTGAAGCCATCTATTTTGGAGTTGCTGTTGGTGTTCTTTCTTTTTTGTTTCTAGAAACAATTAATTACATCGAACACTACGGATTGCAGAGAAATAAGACCGAATCTGGAAGGTACGAGCGGGTTCAGACAAAACACTCATGGAATTCCAATCATATCATTGGACGTATAGTTCTATATGAACTAACACGTCATAGTGATCACCACTTTAAAGCATCAAAAAAATATCAAGTATTGGAGCATAAGGATGAGAGTCCTCAACTCCCTTTTGGATATCCTACTAGTATTCTTCTTACTTTAGTTCCGCCTCTTTGGTTTAGGTTGATGAACTCTAGGATTCCAAAAGAAATGATTCCTTCAGTTTAAATTTAAAAAAAAACACTCTTTTAAAAACCCCCTTAAAAAGTTCTTTTATTTTGAGAATAGGTATACATTTGGTATAACATTTATCAAATAAATCTCAAACTTAAAGTCTAATTTATGGGAGCTAATAATACCTTAAGTACACCATCATTATCTTATTTAGGTATTCAAGGAAGTAAAGTTAACTACCAATTAACTTCAGAAGCTTTACAAGAAATTGTAATCACACAAGGGCAGGGAATTGAAACTCCTTCAGGAGCTTTGGCTATTGAAACGGGAGAATTTACGGGAAGATCACCTTTGGATCGTTTTATTGTAAAAGATGCTATCACTCAAGATAAGGTTTGGTGGGGATCAATAAATATACCCTTTGAGTCACAAGATTTCGACAAACTATATGATCGAGTTATTTCCTATTTAGACAAGAAAGATATTTATGTTCGAGACTGTTTTGCTTGTGCTGAACCTTCATACCAAATGAAATTAAGAGTGGTAAACGAACATGCTTGGTCTAATATGTTCGCTTATAATATGTTCATCCGACCAGAAGAATCTCAGCTGAATGATTTTGAGCCCAAATGGACTGTTATTAATGCTCCAGGTTTTATGGCAAACGCTGATCGGGATAGAACACGTCAGCATAATTTTGCTATTTTGAATTTCACTAAAAAGATCGCTCTTATAGGTGGAACTGGATATACGGGTGAAATAAAGAAAGGAATCTTTTCTGCTTTAAATTTCATACTGCCTGTTTATAAAAACACATTACCGATGCATTGTTCTGCTAATGTTGATAATCATGGTGAAACTGCTATATTTTTTGGTTTATCTGGAACCGGTAAAACTACTTTGTCAACAGATCCAAAACGAAAATTAATTGGAGATGATGAACACGGGTGGGATAATAAAAATTTAATTTTTAATTTTGAAGGCGGTTGTTACGCCAAAGTTATTAATATGAGTAGTGAAGATGAGCCCGAAATATTCGATGCCATTAAAAAAGGAGCATTATTAGAAAATATTGTTATTGATAAAGAGGGTAATATTGATTATACTGATGACAGTATAACTCAAAACACGCGGGTTAGTTATCCAATTCATCATATAGAAAACATCATAAAACCATCCGTAGCTTCAAACCCTAAAAATATTTTTTTCCTAACTGCAGATGCTTTTGGAGTACTTCCTCCGATTTCAAAACTTACTGCAAATCAGGCTGCATATCATTTTATTTCTGGTTATACCGCTAAAGTTGCAGGAACAGAGGCTGGGATTGTTGAACCAACCCCATCGTTTTCTGCTTGTTTTGGAGCTCCTTTTATGCCTTTACACCCCTCTGTTTATGCTGAACTGCTAATTAAAAAAATGAAAGATGCCCAAGTGAACGTTTGGCTAGTGAACACAGGCTGGACAGGAGGCTCCTATGGTTTAGGAACTCGTATGAAACTGAAATATACACGCGCCATGATTAATGCCGCCTTAGATGGCTCACTAGGAAGTTACACTTATGATGATTATCACATTCATTCAGTTTTTGGAGTTGCTCAGCCCCGTCAATGTCCTGGTGTGCCAGATAAAATACTGAGTCCACGTTCGACCTGGAATAATGATGAGAAATATTACAAAACGGCTTTTAAATTATCAAATGCATTTCGTGAGAACTTCAAAAAATTTGAGGATTATGCGAGTGAAGAAATTAGAAGGGGAGGACCTCAGCGATACGCTTACTAAAAAGAAAAGAATGTTTATTTTTCAGTCTTCTCAAATTGCATAGAAGTCTCTACCATTTCTGAACAGCCACAAATGAAGGGAACTCTTTGGTGCAATTCACTAGGTTTTAATTCTAGAATTCTAGATTTGCCATCTGTTGCAATCCCTCCGGCTTGTTCAGTCAGAAATGCTATTGGGTTACATTCATATAATAAACGAAGTTTACCAGATTTATTTTGAATGGTTTTAGGATATAAATAGATTCCTCCTTTTATTAAATTACGATGAAAATCGGACACAAGAGAACCAATATATCTTGCAGTGTATGGTCGATTCCCTGAATCTTCTTGGCAATATTTTATGTATTTTTTTATTCCAGCAGAGAAATAATTGTAATTACCTTCATTGATTGAATATATCGAGCCTTTGGATGGGAATTTCATATTCGGATGTGATAAGTAAAAAGTTCCAAGAGCTGGATTTAAAGTAAAACCGTTAACTCCATGACCTGTTGTGTAAACTAACATAGTAGAGGTGCCATAAACAACATATCCAGCAGCTACTTGTTCGGTTCCTTCCTGTAAAAAATCTTCTATTGAAACAGAACTTCCGATAGGAGTTTTTCTTCTATACACAGAAAAGATAGTTCCGACAGAAACATTCACATCAATATTACTAGAACCATCCAAAGGATCAATTAAAACTATATATTTATTTGAATTATTTTTGGCTAAACTATTAATACTGATATAATCATCTTCTTCTTCTGATGCCAAACCACAAATAATCTCTCTGTTTGTAAGTGCATTAATAAAAACCTCATTGGCAAAGACGTCTAATTTTTGCTGCGATTCTCCAGAATGATTTGTTTCACCACCACCACCAATAATATCTACTAAACCAGCTTGATTAACTTTATGATTAACTACTTTAGACGCTAAGCGTATTGCGTTAATTAATCTTGAAAGTTCACCAGTTGAGTACTCAAATTCTCTTTGATTTTCTATAATAAATTCTCCAAGGGTCTGATATTTAGACTGAGTCATAATTTAATTTAGTTAGTAAATTATTCAGCTAAATTATACTTGATCGCGTTAAATGAAGAAATAATATATTTGTTTTATCATATTGTTCTTAACAATTTGATGTTTTATTGTTTTAAAAAAAATCAATCAATTAATGTCATCGGATTAATGTAAAAACTACTTAATATTTTATTAAGTTCTTAGAAGATAATTACTAACTTTATTGACTTTAAAAAAAGTCCTTTTGGCTTTAAAATATAAAACGTTAAAATTAGATTTCAGATGTCACAAACTACAGAACATGTAAAGTGCTTAATTATCGGATCCGGACCAGCCGGATATACTGCTGCAATTTATGCAGCTCGAGCAAATATGTTTCCGGTTTTGTATCAAGGTGCTCAGCCTGGAGGGCAATTAACCACGACAAATGATGTTGAGAACTTTCCCGGTTATCCAAATGGAATCACAGGGCCTGCCATGATGATTGAATTGCAAGAACAAGCTCAACGCTTCGGGACTGATGTGCGTGATGGATGGGTTACAAAGGTTGATTTTTCAGACGATGTTCATAAAGTATGGGTAAACGAAACTACTGAAATTCATGCGGACACTATAATCATTTCTACGGGTGCATCTGCTAAGTATCTCGGCTTAGAATCTGAGCAAAAATATTTAAATCTAGGAGGTGGAGTTTCTGCATGTGCCGTATGTGATGGATTCTTTTACCGCAATCAAGAAGTTGTTCTTGTAGGCGCAGGAGATTCAGCTTGTGAAGAAGCACATTATCTTTCAAAATTATGCACCAAGGTTACAATGCTTGTTCGCCGAGATGAATTTAGAGCTTCAAAAATAATGGTAAAACGCGTTCAAAATACAGAAAATATTAAAATCTTGTTTAACACTGAAACGGAAGAAGTTCTTGGTGATGGTCATGTAGTCACAGGTGTTCGTGCTAAAAACAATAAAACCCAAGAAGCTGTCGAAATTCCAGCTACTGGATTTTTTGTTGCCATAGGACATGTGCCAAACACAAAAATATTTTCAGACTATTTAAAATTGGATGAAACGGGGTATATCATAAATACAGCTGGAAGTTCAAAAACCAATGTTGCTGGTGTTTTTGTTTCGGGTGATGCTGCCGATCACGAATATAGACAAGCAATTACTGCTGCTGGGACAGGCTGTATGGCTGCACTTGACGCAGAACGCTACTTATCTGCAAAAGAATAAATTAAAGATATTTACCTGAATAGTAGAGTAAAGGAGATAGATCTTCGTTCCTTCCTAATTTTTCAACCGCACACAAAACCATTTGGTGATCTCCTGTTGGAGTTAATTGTGTGACTTTGGTTATGTACCATGCCAAAGCACTTTTTACTACAGGAAACCCTTCTGATTGATCAAACTCAACTGCTTTTTCTGGATCTGGATATCCAGCAAAATGATTACTTATGTTTTGTTGGTCAGAGGAAAGAATACTAATCCCTATAGTATCACCAGTTTTGACGTTATCTAGAAGTTTAGCATTGTTATCTACAAAAAAAGAGACCAAAGGAGGGTCTAGCGAAACGGAAACAAACGAGCTTGCTGTCATCCCAACAAGCCTGTCAGTATTGTCTTTAGCAGTTATTATTGTTACTCCGGTAGCAAAACTACTTGCAACTTTTTTTAAAACTGTTTTATTAATTTCCATTTCAATTTAATAGTGGTGTGTTGTGACCTATGAGATTAATCGTCATTTAAGAGATGTCTAAAGCGACGTTGTTTTAGATAGGAGGCATCCTCTTTAGATTTCCTGTTTCTGGGTCTCTGTAGGAATATTATCAATACTATCTATTAAATAGGTCGAATGACTCGCCGCCATGGTATATTTTTGGCTCAGAATACTGTTTAATGATTTTTAAACCGTATTAATTCACTTTAATTTTAGATAACAAACTCATTGGTTCTCGGTATTAATAACTTGAAAACCAATGCTATGAGTTTGTAGCGAGAGGGGGGCACGATCCCCCGACCTCCGGGTTATGAATCCGACGCTCTAACCAACTGAGCTACCTCGCCAAAATATGAATGCAAATATAAAAAATAGAATTCAATACCTCGAATATTTATCTTTAAAAAAACTACATAATTTTTACATATAGTTTTATATATTTTCAATATATTGGCATTAAATAAATTTTAAATGACAACTAAAAAAGCTTTTTCTATTGAATATGACTTCCAATCCTCACCACAATTGTTGTTTCAATATCTCTCAACTCCCTCAGGCTTATCGGAGTGGTTTGCAGATAATGTAAATTCAAGAGGTGAAGACTATACTTTTATTTGGGGTGATACCGAAGAATATGCGAAGCTGATTCAGAAAAAAAACAACGAAAAAGTTAGATTTCGATGGCTGAATGATGAAGATGATCAAGATGATTGCTATTTTGAATTTAAAATAATCGTGGATGAAATCACAAAAGATGTTTCTTTGAACGTTTCTGATTTTGCTGATGAAGATGAATTGGAAGAAGCAAAAATGCTTTGGGATAATTTAGTTTCTAGTTTAAAGCAGGTTTTAGGCTCAGTTTAAAGTTTTATGATTGTATTCAATGGAAGTGTTTATGCTCGTATTAATTCTCTTCCCGAAGATGAGCTTAATGGATTACTTCATTTTGGAATTTCTATAGTCGAAAATATCCGAGTTGAAGCTGAAAAGCTTATTTTTTGGGAATCACATTATTTTAAAATGATGGCATCGATGCGTATCTTAAGGATGGAAATTCCGATGTCTTTCACTATGGAGTATTTAGAAGAGCAAATAATAAAGCTTCTCCAAGAAAATAAACTAAACACTGTTTCTTCTAAAATAAGTTTATCCTTCTTTTCAAAACATATCCCTACAAGATGCACTCCCATTGTCCCAACTTCTTTTTTAATTGAAGCTGAAACTTCAGAGACATTTAGTTCCATTCAGTTCGGGTCTCGCAATATTGAGTTATATAAGGATCATTGGGTTGTTAAAGGCTTATTCGGTACGCTTGAATCATCAAACGATCGCATTCGAAAGCTTGCTACTGTTTATGCTTACGAAAATAATTTCGAAGACCTTATTCTATTGAATGAGAATAAGCAAGTATCAGAGACACTTATCGGCTCTCTGTTTGTTGTTCAAGGCGATGTAATAAAAACACCTCCTCTTACCAGTGGATGTAGATCATCGGTTTATCGTCAGGTGGTTATTGATTTGCTTAAAAAAATTGAGGGAGTTGATTTGATTGAGGAAGCTGTCTCACCATTTGAGCTTCAAAAAGCAGATGAACTTTTTGTAGTAAGCTTGTCCAATGGAATTCAATCTGTAAAACAATATAGAAAGAAAGTTTTTTCTTCAAATAAAGCAACGCTTTTGTTCCCAAAATTTATGACGAATTATCGATTAAGTTAATTTAGGTTTGGGTTTTCTGGCGCATTCCCCCAAATTAAATATTCTCCACCAAGAGATTTTATTTGTTTACTCCAAAATGATTTAGAATCTACATTGATGAGCTTATTTCCAATGAAATTCTCTTTAATAATCCAAGAATTAAGCTCAATTTCAGTCTCAAGCTGATTTTCTCCCCAGCCGGAATACCCTAAAAAGAAACGAATATTTTCTACTCCAATCACGTCTTCATTTAAAAGTTTGATAACAGTTTCGAAATCTCCACCCCAATATAAGTCCTCATTTATTTCAATACTTCCTGGGATAAGTTTAGGTGAGTTATGAATAAAATAGAGGTTATCTGGCTCAACTGGACCACCGTAATGAATTTCTATCGGACAATTTATTTCGGGTAATACGTCTTTTAAAAGAAAATCAAAAGGCTTGTTAATTATAAAGCCCAAAGAAGCAGTGGTTTTGTGGTTTACTAATAAAACTACAGAACGATGAAAGTTTGCATCTCCTAGTATAGAAGGTTCAGCGACCAATAATTTGCCTTGATGTAATTCCATAACCCCAATAATTTAAGGATTTTGAATTAAAAAGTTCAATTAAAACCAAAAAAAATCTCCCGAAGGAGATTTTTATATTTAATAATTGGAAGTAAACTTAGTTTACAGATCCAGATAATTCAGCACCAGCTTTAAATTTCACAACATTTTTAGCTGCGATTTTGATTGTAGCCCCAGTTTGAGGATTTCTTCCATCGCGAGCTGCTCTTGCAGATACAGACCAAGATCCAAATCCTACTAATGATACACGTCCACCACCTTTAAGGCTTCCTTGTACATTCCCAAGAAAAGATTCAAGAGCTTTTTTTGCTGATGCTTTTGAGATGCCAGCGTCTGCTGCCATTCCGTCAATTAATTCTGTTTTGTTCATAATGTAAATTTTTAGATTAAAAATGTATAACAACAAATATATAGTGTTTACTGTAAGTCCCAAGGAAATAGCATAAAAAAACATGATTTTGTTAATAAATCATCCATTTTGTTCATAATCCTAGGCTTTATAAGACCTTAGCTGCAGTTTTGAAGCTAAAACCGTTCAATAAAGCTTGGCTATCCATTCTCTTTTTATTTGGCAGTTGTATCTCTTCGACGAGCAGAATTCCTTCTGAATGCGAAATTTTAATCTTTTTATCTTCATCAAAAACACTTCCCTCATTTAAATCATGCTCAATGCTTTGATAACTCGCTTTAAATATTTTCACATTTAATAGCTCTGGGCCGTTTTGTATTTCAGTCCAAGCACCAGGGTAGGGATTCAATCCTCTAATTAAGCCGTCTATATGTACAAGGGGCTTTTTCCAATCAATCTTAGTATTTTCTTTGGTAAGTTTTGGAGCTTCTTTTTCGTTTCCAGATAGCTGCTGCGGAATAGGAGTGGGGTTTGTTGTTATGTATTCTATTGTTTTTAAAATAAGTGATGCACCTAGAGATGCAAGTTTGTCGTGAAGCGTTGCCACTGTTTCCTTGGGTTTGATAGCAATAGTTTCTTTAAGCAATACAGCTCCAGTGTCTATATTATTATCAATAAAAAATGTTGTAACACCAGTGGTTGTTTCATTGTTTATGATTGCCCAATTTATCGGTGCTGCACCTCTATAATTTGGTAAAAGTGATGCGTGTAAATTAAATGTTCCTTTTGCTGGAATATTCCATACAGCTTTAGGTAGCATTCTAAAAGCAACTACTATAAAAACATCTGCTTTTAAATTCTTCAATGCATCTATGAATACTTTGTCTTTTAGATTTTCGGGTTGAAGTAAATTCAAATTCTTTCCAATTGCATAGTCTTTAACTGCAGATTGGCGTATTTTTTTTCCTCTTCCAGCTGGCTTATCTGAGCTTGTAACAACCCCAACAATGGTATGTTTAGATTCATGTATAGCTTTAAGCGCATTAACAGCAAAAATGGGTGTCCCCATGAAGACAATTCTCATACTATTGATTTATTTTAAGTTTGTTATCTGTAGTTAATATAACGTCATTGTTTTCCAATAAAAGTCTTACAGATTCTCCAATTTCAAAGGTAGTATAATCTGCAATTGATTGATCCAAATCTTTTAAGCTCATTTTATTTATTTGAAGTTTCTCAATAATAATCTCTCTAATTATAGATTCTACATTGTGTTTTGGCGATAGGCATTCAGAAGCATTGCACTGTTTGCATTTTTCTTTAGATTTTTCTCCAAAGTAGTTTAAAATTTGTTTTTGCTTACAGTCATTAGTAGAATAAGCATAAGCAATAACGGCCTCTATTTTATCTTTCTTTACTCGAGTATAGCGGTCAAGCCTTTGCAGTAAAGGAGAAAGGGTAAACTGATCTTCACGCGGAGCTAGCCATTGAATTTGCATATCGGTTTGTGCGTAATTAAGCAATAGATTTCCATCGTTATGCCATTTTTCGAGAGTAGTAATTACTGTTTTAAAGCTAATATTACTCACACGAACAATTCGTTCTATATCCAATTCAAATGAAGAAGAATAGACTTCGTGGTGGTTTCTTATAATTTCTTGAATTACTCGAGAGGCATCCGATTGGTTTCTTAATAATTCAAGTATTTGATTTTGATTAATCAAAAAGTTGATAACAGCCCGTTGCTTATTGTATTTAATGAGGTTAAAAATCCCCTCCTGTTCTATATAATAAAGAGTAGTTAGTGTTTTTTTAGGATTAATAGTATAAGTTTTGCAAAAATCAGCTAACGAAAAATTATTTATTAGATCATTACCCTCTCCATAAGCTATGTTCAGGTAGTTACATAGGTTTTTATAACATACTCGGATGAACTCTTTATCCGGAATAGCACCTAGAAACTGATCTCTAGTTCTGTTTTTATCACTTGCTTGAAGTAGTAAGTATGCATTTGCGCTGAGACCATCTCTTCCGGCACGACCTATTTCTTGATATAAATTTTCAATACTAGAGGGGAGGTTTAAATGGATAACAGTCTTAACATCACTCTTATCAACCCCCATGCCAAAAGCATTGGTTGCTACCATAATTTTAGTTTTGTTAGTTAACCAATTATGAAGAAGTTCTTTTCGTTCACTGGTAGATTTTCCACCATGAAAATAGTCACAAGAAATTGAATTATTCCGAAGTATTTTTACAACCTGTTCTGTTTTTTTTCGACTTCCACAATATATAATTCCCGAATCTTTATTCCCGGATAAAAGCTTAATTAAGGTTCCTAGTTTATCTTCAGTTATTAGGGTTTTTAACTTAATGTTGGGTCGAATAAATGATTCTTGAAAGAGACAGGTTTCTTGGAGTTCTAAGCTTTCAATAATATCCTGAAGCACCTTAGGCGTTGCAGTTGCTGTGACAGCTAGTATAGGAATTAGGGACAGTAATTCTCTGAGTTTTTTTATTTGCTTAAAAGCGGGTCTAAAGTCATTTCCCCATTCCGAAATACAGTGGGCTTCATCTACTGCGATTCTTTTTATATTAAGTTCTTTAATTCGAAGTCTAAATTCTGTTGATAGGGTTTTTTCGGGAGAACAATATACTAGTTTGTAGTTTCCATATAGACAATTATCAAGTTGAACGCCTAGTGGTTGCGTATTAGTCAACATCATACTTTTAATTCCCTTCTGGTTCATTTGATCTACCTGATCTTGCATAAGGGCAATTAACGGAGATATGACTAGCGTACAGCCTTCAGATAGTATAGCAGGTAGTTGATAACATAATGATTTTCCTCCACCCGTTGGCAACAAAGCTACAGTGTCTTTATTTTCAATCACCCGATTAATGATCTGCTCTTGCTTTGAACGAAACACATTATAACCCCAATATTTTTTGAGAATTTCTATAGGACTATCCATTGATACATTGATTTAGGATAATATTCAAACGATTTTCCGGTGTGGTAAAAGGAATGTGAATTACTTCTATGTTACTTTTCAAGTACATTTTTTCAAGACTTTCATGAACCTTTAGAGCTTCGTCAAATGTTTCCATCCGATCTTCATCTTGTGTGTAAATTAGGGCAACAGGCTTAACTAAAAACACAAGATCATATCGGAACTGATCAAGCTCTTTCTCCCAAGCGTTAATAGGTGCTTTTACATGATTGAGATAAGCCACTACATCGTGAACCCCTCGATCAAAAAAGACAATGGATTCCTCAGATTGCTGTGCTTCTGTAAACTGCTCTTTTCGTCTTTCCCAAAGGTGATTACTGAAACTGTGGGGATCTTCCTTAAAGTAGTTATCAATTCCTTTTTCTTTACCTAGCTTTATGAAATCTCTTGATATTTCTTTAAAACAGATATACCCTTCAGCTATCAATAAATTAATAAGTGTTGTTTTCCCACTTCCTGGTCCACCACTGATTACAATTTTATATGGAGTTTTTGATTTGATAATATATGGGTTTGTCTATTTGAACTATATTTGTGTAAAAATAGCGGTCTAAATGATTCCTAAAGAAGATTCAGAAGAATTTTATTCACGTTTTCACCAACAATTAGCAGATTCTCAAGATTGGCCAGGTCCTTTTCTGTTTAAATTCATCATTCGTGGTGATGAACATAAGGTGAACCAGTTAAAGAAAATGTTCGAAGGTAAGGACGTACAACTAAAACTTAAAAATTCAAGTAAAAACACCTTTGTCAGTGTTAGTTTTTTAGCCAAAATGAAAAATCCAGATGAAATAATAGCGATTTATAAAGCGGCAAGCACTATTGAAGGAATTATAACACTATAAAAGATCAAAAATTTCAGTAATTCTCTAAAATAGATTATTTTGCAGAGAATTACCTATCAATCCATCAAAACACTTCATGGAAGCACTACAATATAACTCAGAACGTACACCCTTAATTATACCTGAATACGGAAGACATCTCCATATTATGGTTGATCAAATGCTAGAAACCGAAGATCGGGAAGAGCGAAACAAAAAAGCAAAAGCAATAATAGGAGTGATGGGGAACTTAAATCCTCACTTGCGCGATGTACCTGACTTTCAGCATAAGCTTTGGGATCAGTTATTCATAATGTCTGATTTTAAATTAGATGTTGATTGTCCCTACGAAAAACCTATTCGAGAGTTGCTAGAAGAACGTCCTCAACCTTTAACTTATCCTCAGAACTTTCCTAAATACCGTTTTTATGGAAACAACATTAAGAGTATGATTGATGTTGCTCGAAATTGGGAAGAAGGCGAAATGAAAGATGCATTAGTATACAACATTGCTAATCATATGAAAAAGTGCTTTTTGAGCTGGAATAAAGACACCGTAGATGATGAAGTTATTTTTAATCACCTTAAAGAGCTTTCAGAGGACTTATTAAAAGTAAATCCGGAACATTTACCTCTTACTGATACTGCAGACTTTTTGAAGTCTAAACCAAAAAATGGTAACGGGCCAAAAAGTAACCAGATGTCAAAACCAAAGAAAACTAATAGAAATAATCGTAAACGTTACTAGTTTAGTATGGGATCATTTATTATCGAAGGGGGAAAACAACTGAAAGGAGAAATTAATCCTCAGGGTGCTAAAAACGAAGCATTACAAGTTTTGTGTGCAGTGCTATTGACTCCAGAAAAAGTTAAAATTAACAATATACCTGACATTATAGATGTCAATAAATTAATTCAACTTTTAAGAAATTTCGGAGTTAAAGTAGATCATATATCTACGGGGAGCTATTCCTTTCAATCCGATGCAATTAACTTGGATTATTTGACTTCTGATCAATACAAAGTAGACGGTAAAGGTTTACGGGGCTCTATTATGTTAGTTGGACCCTTATTGGCTCGTTTTGGCAAAGGAAGCATTCCACGTCCAGGAGGAGATAAGATTGGAAGACGACGCCTCGATACTCATTTTGAAGGCTTAATTAATTTAGGTGCTCGATTCAATTACAGTAGGGAAGAACATTTTTATAGTGTAGAAGCAGAACACCTTTTAGGTACTTCTATGTTGTTAGATGAGGCCTCTGTAACAGGAACAGCAAACATTGTTATGGCCGCTGTTTTGGCAAAAGGAGTTACAACAATCTACAATGCAGCTTGCGAACCATATTTACAGCAACTTTGTTCTATGTTAAATAGAATGGGAGCAAAAATAAGTGGGATTGGTTCTAACCTACTAATCATTGAAGGGGTTTTGGATCTTAAAGGGACTGAACACCGTGTGCTACCAGATATGGTAGAAATTGGAAGTTGGATTGGATTAGCAGCACTAACCCGAAGTGAGCTGACTATTAAAAATGTACAATGGGAATACTTAGGTCAAATTCCAACTGTCTTTAGGAAATTAGGGTTAACTTTAGAAAAACAGGGAGATGATATTCATATTCCTGCACATACTAAAGGTTATGAAATTCAAAACTATATTGACGGATCTATATTAACAGTATCCGATGCTCCATGGCCTGGATTTACTCCAGATTTATTGAGTATTGTTTTAGTAGTAGCTACTCAAGCTAGAGGAAGTGTTTTGATTCATCAAAAAATGTTTGAAAGTAGACTTTTCTTTACCGATAAGTTAATCGATATGGGAGCGAAAATAATTCTTTGTGATCCACACCGCGCATCAATAATTGGTCACGGGTTTGAATCAAATTTGAAGTCAGCTACACTAACTTCCCCTGATATTCGAGCTGGGATTTCGTTGCTAATAGCTGCCTTATCTGCCGAAGGAACGAGTACTATTCACAATATTGAACAAATCGATCGTGGTTATGAGAATATTGTGGAGCGTCTTCAAGCTTTAGGGGCTAACATAAAACGCGTGTAATACTTTACTTATTTAGTTACCTTCTTTTAGAAACTTTGTTGTTGCTAATTCCTCTTTGTCTGCTGCATCGGAAACGATCAACTTCCATGCCTCTTGCTTTTCTATGTTTTGTTTTTCTTCCCTGAACCCTTGCACGCCATAATCTAAAACTAGTTGGCTTCATTTCAAGACGCATTAGCGTAATAACTTCTTGCTCTTTAATTCCAAATTGATCTTGAATAGCATCAAAAGGAGTTCGATCTTCCCAAGCCATTTCTATAATCCGATCGAGTTCTCTGTCGTTAAAATTGTATTCTTTTTTCATTTTTTTTATTAGTGTTTACTATTGAACAAGTATTCTGAATTAGAATGCATCTGGGTTTTTAATAATCTTGTAGGCGCGCTCTTTGATTTCGACTAATTCTTCTATTGGAATTTTTTCAAGTAATCTTAACATCATTGACATCCTGTTGTTTTTAGCAAAATATTGTTTTTTGTCATCTAAAAAATTCCAGTACAAACTGTTAAAAGGGCATGCGTCTTCTCCTAAGCGTTTTTTTTTGTCATAACTACAAGTTGAGCAATAGGTGCTCATTTTGTTTATGTAAGCGGCTGCAGATACATAAGGTTTAGTTGCTACAATCCCACCATCTGCCCATTGACTCATTCCTCTTGTATTAGGAAGTTGAACCCACTCTATTGCATCAGCATAAATCCCTAAATACCAAGCATCAACTTCATTTGGATCAACTTGAGCCAGTAAAGAAAAGTTTCCAGTAATCATTAGTCTTTGAATGTGATGCGCATAGGCATGATCTAACGAGTTAGTAATACTATTACTCAAGCAATTCATTTTTGTTTCCCCAGTCCAATAAAATTCTGGAAGTGGATTTTTGTTATTAAGAACATTTAATGTTTTGTAGTTCGGCATCTCTTTCCAATAAACGCCTCTTATATATTCCCTCCATCCAATTATCTGTCTTACAAACCCTTCTACCTGAGATAACTCAATAAAATCTTGATTTTGGTGATAATATTCAATCACCTTTTGGACAACCTCTAGCGGATTGAGTAGTTTTACATTTAGAGAAAACGAAATTCTTGAATGAAAAAGATTTTCTTCTTCAGTATCCATTGCATCTTGGTAAGTTCCAAAATGAACTAATAAATGCGCACAAAAATAGTTTAACTGCTCTATTGCTTCTTCTCGAGTCGTAGCGAAAAGGAAATGATTCTCGTTAAAACTACCTAGGGTTTTTACTCCTTCAGTTTCTATTGTTTTTTTTAGTTCTAAAAGTTGATCACTTTTAGGCGTATATGGTTTTGGTATTGCAGGACTACCTTTCCATTTGTTGCGATTGTTCTTGTCAAAATTCCATTGACCACCCAGTGGTTGCCCTCCTTCTAGTAAAAGATTAAATTGTTTTCTCATATTCCGATAGAAAAACTCCATGATTAACTGTTTCTTTTCTTTAAAAAAATCAGTAAAATCAGTTCTACTTGTCATGAAATGCTCAGAATCTATGACTTTAGATTCAATCTCAATATGCTTACAAAACTCTAATAATTGTTGATCTAATCTATATTCATCAGGAAATTGGTATTCGAATTTTGTGGCTTTATATTCTTTAAAAATTGATTTCAAGTTATCGGTTAAGCTTTGCTTATTATTGGTATCATCCAGTTTGATGTAATGTGTACGATGTCCAAGATCGATGAGTCGTTTATTGAAGTTTCGCATAGCTGCAAAAAACGCAACAACCTTTTGGATATGATGCGTAACATAATCTGTTTCTTGTTTTATTTCCATCATAACAAACAACACATTGTAATCTGCTGTTTCTATCCAGGAATGTTGCTCGTTGAGTTGATCTCCTAAAATTAAACGTACAATCATTCGAATAAGCTTTTTTGGTTCCACAGCTGTTGAAAATTTCCGTTTTCATCATACCGATCTGCTTGAGAACGAATGTTGAATTTTCTGTTTCGAGGATCATTTCCAACCCCAGCGATGTACATCCAATTTCCATAATTACTATGAACATCATAATCAATAAGTAAGGATTCAAAATATGCAGCACCTATACGCCAGTCCATAAATAGCTCTTTAGCGAAATAGGAAGCAGCATTTTGCCTACCTCTATTGCTCATCCAGCCTGTTTTCTTTAATTCCAACATATTGGCATTCACAAAAGGCTCTTTGGTTTGACCATTAATCCATTTTTTAAATACAGTTAAATCATTTTCCCAAGAATATGACTTGTCTAAAATTCCTCCTAAATGGAAAATTTTATTTTTATGTTTTAAAGAAATAAATTTAAAATAATCTCTCCAAATGAGTTCAAATATCAGCCAATAAGTAGATTGATTTTTCTGAACCTCCGTTTCATATTTTTGAACCTCCCAATAAATCTCTCTTGCAGAAATTGAACCGTTGGCCAGCCAGGCTGAAAGTTTAGAACTATAATCAATTCCTAAAAGCCCGTTGCGTGTGTTTTTGTAGTACGATAGTTTTTTAGATTTCCAGAAGTAATGTGAGATTCTATTTTTGGCAGCATCACTTCCTCCTTTAAATGGAAATGCCGTGTTTGGGTGTGCTTGTATTTCTAGATATCCCATGTCTTCTAGAGTGGGGCATTGGAAATTCTTTTTTAGTCTATTCGAAAGATCAAACTTTTTGACTGAAGTATAACACGCTCGAACAATAGTGTTTTTTTCACACTCTTTTCTAAAACGAGTAAATACCTCTGGTAATTGTTCTAAGTTCATTGGAATGTCTTCTGGGTGAAACAAGAATTGATCGTAATAAGAATGAAAAGTAATGTGGCTAAGTTTTATCCTTAAATTATGTTCAACCTTAAGTTCTTCTTCGGTCCACTCTTTTTGAAAATAAATTGCATCAATTTTTTCTGATTCAGCATATTGCGTAATACCAATAACAGGATCTTGTTTTTCAATAATTAAAGTGATGTTTTTTTCTTCAAGTTCTTTCTGAACTTGAAGAACAGATTCGATCAAAAACTGGGTTCGATAGGATGATGTTTTTTTAAAACCCCATTGATTTTCTTTAAATTGATTTACATCAAAACAGAAATACGCAACTACATTTTCATAATCTTTAGATGCATTTAAAAGACTGTAATGATCTGTAATTCTCAAATCATTACGAAACCAAACCAGTGCTGTTCCTTTTATTTTTTGCATTTTTTACTACAATAGATGACTTGTTCCCAAGCGCGTTGCCATTTTTTTCTCCAACTAAAAGGTCGCTCACAAGTAGGACATATTTTAGTTGGAAGGTCGTTTTTTTTTACTCCTCTCATATTCTGTTTAAAGCAGATTTGTAGGTGGTTAAGCAACGTTCACGAGCAAACTTATGATCAACAATTGGTTGCGGGTAAGTGAGTTCTTGGAAATCAGGCACCCATTTTTCTATGTATTCAAGCTGCTTGTCAAACTTTTTAATTTGCTCTATTGGATTGAATATTCTAAAGTAAGGCGCTGCGTCTACTCCACAACCTGCTACCCATTGCCAGTTTCCTACGTTACTTGACATTTCATAGTCCAATAGTTTTTCGGCAAAATATGCTTCACCCCACCGCCAATCGATAAGCAAATGTTTACATAAAAAACTTCCAACCAACATTCGAACTCTATTATGCATGAAACCTGTTGCGTTTAATTCTCTCATTCCAGCATCTATAAAAGGGTATCCTGTGGTTCCAGTACACCACTTTTCAAATTCTTCTTCGTTATTTCTCCAATCAATGTTTTCGTATTGAGGTTTGAAACATGTGGTTGCAGAATGAGGAAAATGCCATAATATTTGCATAAAAAATTCCCGCCAAATTAATTCTTTAAGAAAGGTGTTGTTTTCATCATTATTAGATGCTATAGCCATTTTCCGAACACTCAGAGTTCCAAATCTAAGATGAGAGCCTGTTCTTGATGTTTGATCTAATGCAGGAAAATTTCGCGTAGCTTCATAGTTAGCAATGATCTCTTCATTGAATTCAAAATCAGGATATTGAATTGAAGAAAGTTCGAACCCAATTTCATTTAGTGTTAGTTGAGGTTGTATTACGGGGGCTAATTCTTCTAGGTAGTTTTCAGAAGGAAACTCAGGAATTCCTTCAACATTCATTTTAGCAAGCCATTTCCTTGAAAAGGGAGTGTATACTCGATATGGAGTGCCATCATCTTTTACAACTTCTGCTTTTTCGAAAATAACTTGATCTTTATAGGTTTCAAAAGCTATTCCTTTACTGGATAACAGATCTTCAATTCTACGATCTCGATCCTGGGCATAAGGCTCATAATCTCGATTGGTAATAACTTTAGAAATAGAATACTTTTTAGTTATTTGTTCAAAAACGGCTTCGGGTTTTCCATGATACATTCCTAAATTGCATCCGTTCTTCTTCATTGCATCCGAAATGTTTACCAAAGCCGTGTGAATCATTGATAAGCGTGCATCATTTTTATTGGCTAATTTTTCTAATATTTTGGGGTCAAATATAAAAATGGGGAGCACTTTGTGAGCAGAATTTAAGGCATGAAATAATCCAGCATTATCATCGAGCCGCAAATCTCTTCTAAACCAAAATATAGTGAATTGTTCCACTGTTTAATTTGTTTTCAAATCTCCAATTCCCCCGTCTAAATGAACAATTTGACCAGTCATCCACTTACTTTCATCGCTTAGTAAAAAGCGAGCAGTATGTGCAATGTCTTTAGCAGAACCTATGTTTTTTAAAGGATGGCGTTCCTTTGCCTTTTCTAGTTTAACCTCGTTATTTAAAAACTTGTTAGCTAAGGGTGTATCTGTTATTGAAGGCGCAATTGTATTAACTCTAAATTTAGGAGCATATTCAGCTGCAAGAGATCTTGTTAATCCCTCTATTGCTCCTTTAGCAGCTGCTACTGAAGCGTGAAAAGGCATTCCAGTTTGAACAGCAACGGTACTGAATAACACAATACTTGCTTGCGGGCTTTCTAATAAATTTTTCAGAACTGCCTGTAAACTTTTAACTGCACCTAAAACATTAATTTCAAAATCCTTTAAAAATGTCTCTGGTTTCAATCCTTTAAATGGTCTAAGGTTTATGCTGCCTGGGCAGTAAACAAAACCGTCTAATTGATCTGGCAAAACAGAAGTATCTAGTGGACCTTCAATAGCGTCGTACTTAATATAATTCACTTTTTGAGTGTCAATACCTTCTGAAGTTCTGTTTGCAACAAATATAGTATTGCTGTCTTGTAGAAGTTCAACTAGTGCTTGTCCGATTCCTGAGGAACCTCCTATAATGAGAATGTTTTTATTCATTTATTTTTCTTTGTAGTTTCCAAAAAGCTCAATGAGTTTGTGATATCTGTATTCAAAAATTTCGTTTAGTTTTCCTTTCACTAATATGGGATGCGCTATGCGTCCTAATAAGCCAAAAGGTAGTTTGTAGTCAATAATATCAATCATTTCGACACCTCCTGGAATCTCTTTAATAAAATGCTTGTGATGCCATAATGCATAGGGGCCAAAACGCTGTTCATCTACAAAATACTTTTGGTCTTCTACATGAGTTATTTCCGTTACCCAGGTCGTTGGAATACCCAGAACAGGTGTAACGATATATTTAATGATCTGCCCTGCATACATTTTAGGTTCATGTCCATCCAGTATTTTAAAACTCATATATTCCGGGGTGATTGTTTTTAAATTTCCGGGATTACTTAAAAAATCCCATGCTTCCGATACAGAAATAGGAAGTCTTTGCGTGGTCTTTTTTTGATAAATCTTCATCTACTATTTTTGTTAAAGGTACGCAATGTTTAAATATACTGTAAATATGTTAAACAAAATTACCAATTGTTTTTCCACAACAAGTTTTAAATATTAATTCAATACAAATTCTTACATTTGAAATTAAATAAACCAAATTTAATAAAAATGAAAAACACAATCTTATTTTTAATGTTCCTAGCAAGTTCATTTGCTTTTGCGCAAGTGCAAACTCCCCAACCAAGTCCTTCAGCTCAACTTTCTCAGACAGTTGGTTTGACTGAGGTGACAGTTAAATATTCACGTCCAAGCAAAAAAGACCGTGACATATTTGGCGCTTTAGTTCCTTTCGGAAAAATCTGGAGAACAGGTGCAAATCAAAATACAATTATAAGCTTCGGAGATGCAGTAACTATTGGTGATAAAGAAATCGCAGCAGGTGCCTACGCAATTTATACACGTCCTGGTAAAACTACTTGGGAAGTATTCTTTTATAACGATATTACAAACTGGGGTAATCCTGCTGAATGGGATACTTCAAAGGTTGCAGCTTCTATAGAAGTTCCAGCTGTTGAGACAGATGACATGCAATCCTTTGAAATTTGGATTTCTAACCTTCATAACAATGGAGCAACTTTAAACATTGGATGGAGTACCACTATGGTTTCTGTTCCTTTTGGGGTTCCAACAGTTGCAAAGGCAACTGCTTCCATTCTTGAAGTAATGAAAAACGATCCAAAAGATCGTGACTACTATAACGCTGCGGTTTACTACCTTCAAGAAGGTCAAGACCTTAATCAGGCTAAGGCATGGATTGCGAAAGCAATAGCTGTTAATGGAGAGGCATATTGGTACTTTCGTCAGCAATCTTTAATCCTTGCAGGATTGAATGATGTTGATGGAGCTGTTGCGGCAGCTAAATCTTCCTTAGCACTTGCAACTAAAGCCGGAAACACTGATTACATTACTTTAAACGAAGCTTTTTTAGCTGAGTGGACTAAGTAATTTTTTTTCTTTAGTATAAACGAAGACTAGTATTTTGAAAAGATTTTAAAAAACTCAGAAACTTTATGTTGTTGGCCATCAACCTCTTAAATGACTATTAGATTTTTGAGGGCTTATCTCAGGGTTTTATCATATTTATAATATGAGAGTATAATTAACGTGTTAAGTTTGTATTCATTTAAGCATTAGCTGCAAAATTTTTATTGTGTAGTTATTATTAATAAATATTATTCTTTTAATAAATAATGATTTTATTTTTCAACCCGATGGCTTAATTCATAGATAAAAAATCAAACTTAAAAACCGCAAATTAGCTAAAAATATTTTTTACTTATCAAAAAAACTGGTACATAAACTTATAATGTTTTTTTATAATTAAGCTTTTATTTTAAGGCGAAAAAAATCAGAAAAAATTTTCTACTTAAAAAAACAAAATAGGTTGCGCGAACAAAAAAGCAGTAGTAATAAATTATAATATTTTTAACTTTTTAACATTTTAAAACACATTGTTAACAACTTGACTTCATTTGATTTAAACACATAATCCGGTCTAATCAATTGATTATTAGGCCAATATTTAGTTTATTTTTTCTGTTAGGCAAAATTAATGTATGTTGATTTTAAGTGAAGTATAAATGCAGTAGTGTGAGTTGCAGGCCAAGCGATTATTTGTTCCATTTTTATATTAACAAATAAAGTTAGAAACCACAACAGACAATTGAATTTTTTTATTAGAGTTATTTTATTGGCTTACTTTGTCATTGGGACACAATCATCATTAGCTCAAAGCTCAATTATTGATGTAGTCACCCATTCAGATATTGTTACTGACAGTGATAATATTGTGGGAAATGGAGACGTTGTTGTCTTTACTACAAAAGTTACCAATATAAGTAACATTACGATTTCATCTTTAACTATTTCAAATTCATTAGTTGGGATTGATGGAAGCGTTCTTTCCCTTTCATCCCCTATAACTTTTGTTAATAATTCTGGTTCCTCTTCTGAAGGAGATTTAATCGCAGGAGAAGTATCTACATATGTATCAACTTATACTTTTGATTCAAGTGGAGTTACTGCAGGCGGTATTAGTTTAACTGTTTCAGGAACAGCCAGTACTCCTGGTAATACAAATAATGTAATTGATGGTTCTGATGATGGAGATAATTCTGACGGAAATATTATTAATGACCCAACGCAAGTAGTTATTAATAATATAATAACCTTGGTTGAAGGTACTAAAGTAGAAAACTATATTGATAATGATTCTAATGGTTCTATTGGTTTAGGAGATCAATTAGAATATATAATTACAGTTTATAATAATGGTGAGGAAGATCTTGAAAATATAGAATTATTTGACATTCTTAAAGATTTAAATAACAACACATTAGCCTTAGTCGCTCCATTTACACCTCCGGGTCCAATCTTTGTTTCTTCGGATCAAGGATCTATAAATTCAAATATTCTTGTTGGAGAAACAGTTACATATAAAGCTGTTTATCTTGTTCAGCAAGGAGCTGTTGATTCAGGTGGATTAAACAATTGTTTAGATGTTCAAGTAGATGGTGTTAATTCTGGGCGAAGATTCACCGATACCGCTGACAACGGAAATGATAGTGATGGAAATTTAATAAACGATTGTACTGCATCTACAATCACTGCGACTCCTTCGATAGAGGTAACTAAAAGTGCGATTGTTCAAGATGTCAATGGCAATAGCCAAAATGATCCTAATGATATTATAAATTACACCATTCGAATTGAAAATGATGGTGATTTAACCCTTACAGGTCTTGTTATTGCTGACACTTTTGTAGATGGAAACAGTAATAGTATTTCTCTAAACAGTGCTCCAGCTTTTTCCACTTCATCATTGGGTTCTTCAGAAGGAACTCTTCAAGTTGGTGAGGTTGCAATTTATACAGCAGCTTATACAATATCCTTAATTTCTGCAAATTCAGGATCAGTATCAAACTCATTATTGGTAACGGCAAGTTCTCCAGGGCAATCTAATAATGTTTCCGATACATCAGATAATGGAATTCAAGATGATGGCAATATAATTGATGATCCAACAATAACTAGTCTTTCAATTAATAAAAAGATAGAAGCGACAAAAACATTTAGTATCGCAGATAATGGAAACGGTCAAAATGGACAAGGAGATGTTGTTACTTATACAATAACTATTGAGAATACGGGGCAGATTAATGTTTCTGGAATAACCTTAGTTGATCAACTCACAAATTGTGATGGATCTTCTATATTGACTCTTTCAAGTGGGCCAACTTGGAATTCTAATAGTGGTTCCTCTGCTCAAGGAAGTCTCGATCCAGGAGAAATAGCGAGTTATACTGCAACATACACTATAGGATCTGTTGAAATTGATTCAGGATGTATTCTTAACACAGTTACAGCAACTGCTAGTTCACCTGGTTTTACTAATGATATTACTGATGTTAGTGATGATGGGAATGATGCTGATGGGAATTTAGTTGATGACCCAACAAGAATTGATTTTTCTGTTAATCCAGTTATAGAGGTAACAAAAACAGGACTATTAATAGATAATGGAGATGATTTGCCAGGTGCTAGTGATACTGCAGTTTTTACAATAACTATAGTAAATACAGGTAACACAGCGTTATCAACTATAACGTTAAGTGATACATTCACAAGACTTGATGGTACCGCCCTTACATTAGATTCTGGCCCAACATTTAATAGTTCTTCAGCAGGTTCTTCCCTGGGAAGTTTACAATCAGGAGAATCAGCAACATATACAGCTAGTTACACTGTTGATGCGGCTGATGTTGCTTCAAACGCAGTTGTTAACCAGGTTACAGTATTGGCAGAGGCATTTAACGGTACAGTCATAACAGATGTAAGTGATGATGGAAATGATTTTGATGGAAATACTGAAAATGATACTACAGAGGTTCGTCTTGATTACGCTCCATTGCTTGAAGTAACAAAGACAGTCTCTGTTTCAGCAAATCCTAACTTAGGTGATGTTGCAGTTTATTCGATAAACATTGAGAATAAGGGTAACGTTAATCTTAACACATTAAGTATTGTGGATACCTTTGTAGGATTAGCTGGAGCATCTATTTCGTTAGATGCTGGACCTACTTTTACAAGCGCTTCACTCGGATCAAGTGAAGGTAATTTAGCTAAAGGTGAGATTGCGACTTATACAGCAACTTTTACTATTTCTCAAGAGGCAATAGATTCAGGTGGATTCAGGAATACAGCTGTTGTTTCTGCTCGAAATCCGGGGAGTTCTTCAACTGATGTTTCTGATGCAAGTGATGATGGTGATGATACTGATGGAAATATTACTAATGACCCAACTGATGTTATAATTTCTGAAGATGCTTCTTTGGAGGCTGTAAAAACATCAACATACACTGATAGTGATTCTGACAGTCAACTTTCATTGGGGGACACAGTTAATTATTCAATTTCTGTTCAAAATAAAAGTAATGTAACCTTAGATAATTTACAGCTAACGGATGATCTGCAAAATATAAGCTTAACCAGTTCCATGACTTTAGATACTGGTCCAAGTTTTGTTAGCTCCAATTTAGGATCTTCTTTTGGTACTTTAAAACCTAATGAAATAGCATCGTTTCTGGGAACTTATGTAATAAGACAAGCCGACGTTGATGCTGGAGGTATCTCAAATCAAGTTTCAGCAACAGCTCAAACGCCTTCAAATAGCGTCTTATATGATTTATCAGATGACAATGACGACTTTGACGAAAACACTGAAAACGATAGAACAGAATCCTCCATTACCAGAACTCCATTAATTGAGGTTACAAAAACATCAACAATAACAGATCAGGGTGATGGTCAGGTTGGTCTTGGTGACACAATCAGCTATTCAATTAGTGTATTTAATGCTGGTAACCAAAATCTATCTTCAGTAACACTTGATGATTATTTTACCACAATGACTGGGAATGCTTTGACTCTGTCTACATCGATAACATTCGTATCCGCTTCTCTTGGATCAAATGAAGGGTCATTACTTGTTAGTGAGACAGCTGAATATACTGCCACATTTATTATAAATCAGACTTCTATTGACGATGGTGGAACTTCAAATACTGTAACAGTCACTGCTGCATCTTCAAATGCAACAGTAACAGATGTTAGTGATGATGGTGATGATACTGATGGAAATCTGGTTAATGACCCAACTCAAAATATATTTTCAGGTTCACTAGAATTAGAGGCCACAAAAACCTACACAATAACTGATTCTAATTCAGATGGAATAACAGGAATTGGAGACATAATTAATTATTCTATTGTAGTAGAGAATAAAGGTACAGAATCGCTTACGAATTTTTCAATTACTGATACACTCACTGATGCAAACGGAAATTCACTTTCATTAAATGCATCGCCTACTTCAAGTGACGGAAGTATTATAGCTCCTTTATCAACTAAAACCTACTTGGCAAGCTATACTATTTCTCAATCAGCTCTTGATAATGGAGGGTTAAAAAATACTGCTTTGGTTCAAGCAAGTAATATAGCAGGCACAATCTATGTTACTGATATTAGTGATGATGGTGATGATAGCGACTCAAATACAGCAACAGATACTACGGACGTTATAATAGCTGCAAATTCTTCATTAAACTTAACTAAAACTTATGTAAATATTGATAACGATAGCGATGGTTTAATTTCTACTGGAGATAAAATAGTTTACACTTTTAGTGTTATAAATGACGGAAATATATCACAAAATTATATTTTCATAACCGATGCAATTTCTGATTTTAATGGCAATACATTAGCGCTTGATTCCTATGCTTCACCCAATAGATTAGCTTTTGTTTCAAATTCTAATGGCTCAACTGCTGGAAGTTTAATCTCAGGGGAGGTAGGAACTTATACTGCAACCTATACGGTTCAAAGTGCAAATATTGCAAGTGGAGGTATATCAAATACAGCTACAGCTTCGAGTTTTGTTTATATAGACGGAAACCCTGTTGTTAAAGCAGTAGACAAGAGTGATGATGGTGATGATACGGATGGAAACACTATTGACGACCCTACCCTTTCTTATTTTGGTAACCTCCCAATAATTGAAGTTACAAAGA
>Ga0209711_10000312_pt1 | contig 49886 bp, 36 predicted proteins | sample ArcticOcean_MG_C_7_FD_187441 | JGI IMG/M metagenome (GOLD analysis project Ga0209711, IMG submission 187441) | Marine microbial communities from western Arctic Ocean - ArcticOcean_MG_CB11_88 (SPAdes) (version 2) | ecosystem: Environmental > Aquatic > Marine > Oceanic | place: Arctic Ocean... | reverse complement strand
CGTCTTCATTGAAGGGGAACAAATGGACGCCTATCGCCCGATTACAGTGACTGATGACAACACCCATCTGAACACCGTTAAGGGTGATTTCGTAGGCAAGGCCGAGCATAAAGACTACCATGTCATCGATAGTGACGTCTTCCTTGGTGGCGGCGACTTCGCAGAGTAGATTAACATCGGCATCCGCTTCTGCTTCTGAGCCCTTCCAAAGAGAGAGAATCACCGCGTCTTTTTCATGATCTACCGAGTTTCCTAATCGATTCTCGAATAGCTCCTCGGGACATCGTTCTCACTTGCAAGGCAGAACCCGATGCACAACCACAGAATGAGGACGCGTAACGCTCCCTCATTTTTTGTATTCTCCCACCGTTCACCGGCTATCTGCTGTCTTGGCATTTGGTCATTCTGCAGCGAGACTCCGGTCCTATTTCCCTAGTCCGTCAAACTCCTGCGCTCGTTAACTCTCTCATGAAACGACTTCTTCTCTCTATCCTCCTCATCTCATCGCTTGCCTTGGGGGCTCCTCCCGAAAAAGCGACAATACCCGAGGAAGCACCGGCCACACCGCCAGACAAGGAAACGCTGGCGCTTCAGGCCCTCGCTCTTGAAATCACCGAAACCAAAGGCGAATGGCTCGTGCTTTCAGCTAACACCTTTGGCCGCATCATTGAGCAAACTCCCGAGTATGGTAAAATTATCCACTTGGGAGGCGACCGTAAATCCATCCCGATCGGATCATTTTTCGAAATGAATCCCAATAACCTTTCAAAGAATTTCCGGATCAACTCGATCTTCGGAATCAACTCCGAAGTGTTCGCTGATTTATCGGCTGAGGCCGCACCAAAATACAGCCAACTTCACCATACAATCCAGCGCGTTTGTCTCAATTTTTGCAATAAACAAGACTGGATCATTCCCTTCACCCAAATCACTGTTCACCAAGCTACTCCCGAACAATCTTGAATTTTCTCCACCGTCAGACCTGGCCTCGCTTGCACGATGAAGGCCATGAAGTCGCCTGTCGCTTCTGTGACTCGCTGCACGAAGTCGAGTTGATCGAGGAAGGTCAGTCAGCGAGTTGCAATACCTGTGGTGCCCTTCTCTACCGGAACCGACCTCAGAGCCTCGAGCGCGCGATTGCCTTCGGCCTATCTGGCACCTTATTTCTCATCGGAATGCTCGCTCTTCCTTTCATCACCTTGGATGTACAAGGCAGCGCGACCACCGTAAGCATGGTGGAAACCGCAGTCCGCCTTTGGCTTCAGGGAGGTCATACCATTGCCATCACTGTTCTAGTCTCCATTTTTGTTCTTCCCCTTACCATTCTCTTCTCTCTTCTCTACATCTGCATCCCCCTTTCGAGAGGAAAAACCCTTCCAGGGGTGCAGTTGGTGGGCTACCTTTTTCAGGTTATTCAACCATGGATCATGGTCGAGGTCTTCTTCCTCGGAACGATGGTTAGTTTGCTCAAACTCATGAAACTCGCCGATGTTTCCATGGGCTTAGGATTCTGGTCCATGATCGCCTTGATGCTCAGCCTCGCCGCCTCCGTCAGTGGAATCGACCGGATCGAACTCTGGGATCGAATCGAAGTCGCACTCGCTCAAAAAAACACAGAAGGTGCCGCTGTAGAAGGAGGAGTCGAATGTTAAAGAGCGCACAAGAATTAGGAAAAGTCAGTTGCCACATCTGTGCTCAGGTTGGCAGCATCGAGAAGCATGTCTGCGACCGTTGCCACTCCGAACTTCACTCACGAAAAACGAATAGCGTCCAACGTTGTATTGCTCTCCTCTTCGCCAGCGTAGTCGCCTATATTCCTGCGAACGTTTGGCCCATCATGGTCATCACTCAGCTGGGAGTGACCGAAGGAAGTACGATCCTCGGCGGAGTCGCCATCTTCTGGCAAATGAAAGCCTATCCCATCGCCACCGTCATCTTTATCGCCAGTGTCCTAATCCCGGGTCTAAAAATCATCGCCTTGATATGGCTTTGTGCCCTCGCCAAAGGTCTTGTGAAAATGTCACCTAAGAGCGCCAATAAGATTTATTGGCTTACCGAGCTCGTCGGTCGTTGGTCCATGGTCGACGTTTTCGTCGTTGCCATCCTCGTCGCATTGATTCAGATGGGTAATTTTATGTCGATTGAACCAGGCCGCGCGGCAGTATCGTTTACCTTCATGGTGGTCCTCACCATGCTTGCAGCTCACTCATTTGACCCTAGAATCATCTGGGATAGGGTCCGCAGCACCTCCTCATCATGAGCGATTCTAAAAAACCAAAGGTCACCGCCGACAGCAAAATCAGCAGGGTTTGGATTATTCCAATCCTTGGACTGGTCCTTGGAGTATGGCTTGTCAAAAGAAGCCTACAGGAACAGGGCGAAATAGTGACAGTGACCTTTGAAAATGCCGATGGTCTTGCCGTCGATAAAACAGAAGTCCACTGCCGAAGCGTCAAAATCGGCGTCGTCGAATCTATCGACCTCGATCCCGTAGATCTGACCGTTGAGGTTGCCATGCGCATCAACACCGACTACCTGAAGCTTGTCCGTCTCGACTCCAAGTTCTGGGTCGTCCGACCTCGGGTGAGCGGCGCCGGCATTTCCGGACTTGGAACCGTGTTCAGCGGTGCCTACATCGAGCTGGACCCGGGGCCCATCGGAGGCGAGCAATACGCCTTCAAAGGAGAAGAGCAACCTCCGCTGACCCCAAGCAGCGTGCCCGGCCTCCGTCTCAGTCTCATCGCGCAAAACCCCGGTTCCATTGATGTCGGCAGCGGAATCTACTTCAACGGGAACCGGGTCGGAAAAGTCGAAAGTCGCTTCTTCGATCCTGTGCCCCGCACCACTGAGTTCGGAATTTTTATCGACGAACGATTCGCCCAGCTCGTAAACTCCGAGTCCCGCTTCTGGCGCGACAACGGAATCGACCTTAAAGTCGATACCGGTGGCTTCCAACTTGTTCTCCCCTCTCTCGACTCTCTCATCTCAGGACGCATCAATTTTGGAGTCCCTCCCGGCATGCCTGAAGGTTACGAACTTCCTTCGGTCGTAAATAGCTTCACTCTTTTTGATGACCTCAGTGAAGCCGAAGCCGATGGTTTCAAAAGCGCAGCCGATCTCCTCCTTCTCGTTGAACAAGAAGTCCGAGGTCTAAACCCTGGCGCTCCCGTCGAATTCCGGGGACTCAGGGTCGGACGCGTCAGTCAGATTTCCTACCAACTGGTTTCTCATGCCACCGTTGAAAAAACGCCTATTCTCATTCAGTTGAACGATCATCTTCTCAAACAGCACTTTCCTGAAAGACTTCGTGATGAAGGGATCGAAGGAATTAAGATGGCTTTCGATCAAGGACTCCGTGCCTCCATCAAAACCAGCAATATCATCACAGGGCAGCTCTACATTGATCTCGATTACTATCCCGATATCCCGCCAACCGGAGTTGTCCAAATTGACGACTGCCTCATCATTCCCAATGTCGAGACCGGATTTGGCCGCCTTGAAGATAGTATCGCTGCTTTGTTGAAAAAACTCAACAGTCTCAAAGTTGAACCTTTGCTGACTGAGTTCACTGATGCCGCCAAAGAAGCGACTAACACGATGAAGGAAATCCAGGGCAGCCTGGGTGGCACCGATGGAATTCTCGCCGAAACCAAGCTCACCATCACTCAGACCAGGGAAATGATGACCGCGCTTAACAGCATTATGAACAGCGCCGACACCAAGGCTCTACCCAGCGATATTCGCCTTACGATCGCTCAGCTCAACAAGAGCATGAAACCATTTTCCAGCGATGGTGCTGTCTACGGTGACCTCCTCCGCACCATGGATGAACTCCGCAGTGTCACCCGCTCCATCGAGCGCATGACCACCGAGATCGCCGACAAACCAAACTCACTCCTTTTTGGAAAAGATCCCAACACCAAAAAGATCCCCCGTGCACGCCGCTAGATCCTCTTCTTTGCCATGACCTCCAAATTCTTTCTTCTCAGCCTCTTGTTCGGCTTCCTCCTGTCCTGTAGCTCGACGAACACGAGCTACTATGTCCTTACTCCCGCGGGGAAAGCGCCAGAACGCCAAGGCGTGGGAATCGGAATCGGCCCCATCATCGTAGCCGACTATCTCGTCGAACGACCCTACCTCATTTTCCAAAGCTCTCCCCACAAAATGGAAATGTCCGATCTCCACCAATGGAGCGGAGCGATGGACGACAACTTCGCCCGTGTTCTTGGAGTAAACCTTGGCCGCCGAAAGGTAACCGGAAAGATCCAAACTTACCCTTGGGACCCAAATAACAAACTCGACTATCAAGTCAGCGCCGATATCCACCAGTTTCACGGGACGGTTGATGGCGATGCCATTCTTGAATCCTCTTGGCGCGTCTATCGTCTTCCCGAAGGGAACCTGGTTTCAGGCCGCACCAGCTCGCTCATTACTCCGCTTGACTCTGATGGATACGAAGCGCTTGTCGCGGCACAAAGCCGCCTGATCGACATGCTCTCTGCTGAAATTGTAAAATCACTTCGTAAGTAAACTCCTACCTCGTGACTCTCCCCTTCGACAACAGCTACGCCCAACTTCCGGAAAGATTCTACGAGAAACAGAATCCGGCCAACTCTCCCGATCCTCAATTACTCAGGATCAACACCGGACTAGCAAAGGAGTTGGGGCTCGATCGCGCCTGGTTAGAGGGACCCAATGGTCTCGCTCTCTTTTCTGGAAATGGCGTGCCCGCCGAAGCAACCCCACTCGCCCAAGCATACTCCGGACATCAGTATGGAAACTTTTCTCCCATACTAGGCGATGGCCGAGCCCTCCTTCTCGGCGAAATTCTCACCCCAAAAGGCAAGCGCTTCGATCTCCAACTCAAGGGATCTGGTCGCACTCCCTTCTCACGAGGGGGCGATGGAAAATCCGCCCTCGGCCCCGTCCTCCGCGAGTATCTTGTCAGTGAGGCAATGCACGCCATGGGCATCCCCAGCACGCGAGCCCTTGCTGCCGTTTCCTCCGGAGAGAACGTCTTCCGACAAGATGGCATAGTGCCCGGCGGCATCTTCACCCGAATTGCCGCAAGCCATATCCGAGTAGGGACCTTCCAATATTTCCTCGCTCGAAAAGATGACGAAGCCCTCATGCTTCTCGCCGATCACGTCATCGCGCGCCACTATCCACTCGCCCGCTCATACATTGGACTGCTCGACGCCGCCATTTCTGCGCAGGCCGGATTGATCGCACAGTGGATGTCCGTTGGCTTCATCCACGGCGTAATGAACACCGATAACTGCGCCATCTCCGGCGAAACAATCGACTTTGGCCCCTGCGCCTTTATGGACGATTTCCACCCGGACCGCGTCTTCAGCTCGATCGACCGGAACGGGCGCTACGCCTGGGGAAATCAACCCGTCATGGCCCATTGGAATCTTACCCGCTTCGCTGAAACCCTTCTTCCTTTAATCGACCCGAATGAGGAAAAGGCCGTGGCGAGAGCCGAGGAATCCCTCAAAAAATTCGCCCCTCAATTTCAGGAACACTACCTCTCACGCTTCCGCGCTAAACTTGCCCTTCCTTCGGATTCCGATGCTGGGTTTGTCGATAATACCCTCGACCTCCTCGCCTCTCAGAGGCTCGACTTTACCATCTTCTTCCGCCAGCTCACTCTCGTCGCAGCCGGGGGAAGCGATACAAAACTTCTCGCACTCGCATCAGATAAAGAACCCTTCAAGATTTGGTTCAAGACATGGCAGAGCTTGGCAAAACCAGAAACGCATCTCTCGGAAATGAAGCATGCCAACCCAATTCGCATTCCTCGCAACCACCGCATCGAGGAAGCCATCCAAGCGGCTTACAAGGACGACTTCACCCTCTTCAATCACCTCGCAGGGGCTTGGATCATACCTTTTGAAGAAAACGACGACTTAGCAGACCTAGAAACCCCACCGCTCCCCGAAGAAATGGTCGAAAAAACCTTCTGCGGCACCTAATTCCCCCTGCGCCTGAGGGAGTCAAATAAGTTAAGGGTAACACCGCGCTAGAATTCTTAAACGCTCACTCCCCATAATTGTTCACCTTGGGCTTGGGACCATCCGTATCCTCAACCTCCCAACTCAGCGTGGCCGATTCGTCCCAAGCGATGCTCTCAACAGAACTCGTAAAACTGAGAATCTGCGGCCGCTCAGCAGCGGAAGAATCTTTTGCTCCGAGAGTTGCATAAGTAAGGAAATCTGACGTCATCCCATCGTCAGCCCGCCCATATGCTTGCTCATGTTTTAACGCGGGAAACTGCGGTGAAAGTTCATCAACAATTGTTTCCCCATCAGGAGTAATTAGAGCGAGGTATTCGCCATTGGTTGAACTTAGCCTAAAATTCGCATGCGCTTCTCCTTCGAAGAATTCATTCCGATTTGAAGCAAACAAGATCGCATATCCTCCTGCAGGAATAATGACGCTCTGAGTAAACTTCCACTCAGTCAACCGCCCTGAATCATCTGTGAGATAATAGTCGAAAAGATCGACGGATGCGTTACCAAGATTGCGAAGTTCGATCCAATCAGGTGATTGGCTTCACGTTGATCCTGAAACCCTGCTGCCGAGTTATCGGCTCTACTCAGCTTGCCTAATCTGGTAAAATATCGTTGTGTTCTGCGAATTTGGAGCAGCCTCGTTGTCAGTCGAAACCTTCATCGATTCACCAGCCGAAATCGTTTCGCTATCTGAAACCTCCAACCAACCATCTGCGGTAAGATCGAGAGAATAGAACAGTGCGTAGTTTCCAGGAGAAGCGGAAAACGTGATCTCCGCATTTCCGTTACTTAGAACTTCAACCCCGTTGATCACGATCTCTTGTGATAACTCAGACAGTGCCAAAATTTGCTCCGAAGTGAGGGCTATATTGTAGAGACGGATATCATCCAGCTTCCCCGTCAGCGAACGCCCACCAATCGTGCGTGAAGCTCCAATTCGGAGATTCAAATTGGTTCCACTGTCGATTGGAGTGCCGCCGATCGCCGAGAGCGGATCCGCAACCCCATCGATATAGAACTGAATATCTCCCACGGTCGTTCCCACGGTCGGATCGACGACCATCGCACAGTGATGCCACTCGCCATCATCGATGATTGCTGTTCCATTGCTTCCAGATCCCGCAACCTCAGTCCGGATAAAACCGCCGGATTGACCTTGAATACGGGTATCAAAACGGTTTCCGGTAGAACCAGGTCCCCAGCCGATCAAGGTGGCATAGTTGTTCATTTGTGCCCCGGGCCCCTTGAACCAAAACGCCAAGGTCCGGGCTTCGCTGCCTCCAATTCCATTGTAGTCCAGCACATCAACCCAACTATTCGCGCCATCCAAAGAAAGCGAGGCAGTCGAGCCTCCGGGAACAGGCGCAGGATCCCCGGTATCGAAGATTGGCGCGCCCGAGAATGTTCCAAGGAAATCTTCTCCGCTTTCTGAAATCAGAAAAGCCCCATCAACTTCACCTGCGGCTTCGCCGACCTTCCAATGCGAAAGTAAGCCTGGCTCCAAGGCAGCAAGAACTCCTACCATCACTTCCTCCGTTACATCTCCTTGTGAGTTGGTCGCGGTAAGAGTGAAAGTCGTCGACTCTTCGAGTGTCACATCCACACTTCCCGACATGGCATCAACCGCGCCCACTCCATTATCAATCGATACCGTAATCCCATTGGTCACATCCCATGACAAGGTGGTAGAGCCACCCACGGGCACTAAATTAAAGCTTGAGGTGAAGCTATTCACGACAGCTGCTTCATCGACAAGAACAGTCACCATGAGGCGCTCTGTTCCAATTGGCCCAGTTCCTTCCAGAGTATAAGTGGTGGTAGAAGTGGGCGATACTAAGAGCGCACCATTACAGTCTGTCGTTTGGGTAAGAACATCAACCGGACCGCTACCATCATCAATTGTGAGTGAAGTCAGGGCAGGAGAAACAAACCATGACAACTCTCCGCTCTGGCCACTTTCAAGGTAGGGCACATCACTTGCAAAATTAACCAAGGTCTCAGAATCAGCCAGGTATTCCTTGAAGTGAACCGACACCCGGGAATCTGAAACGTCACCATCGCCATTAGGATCATCCAGCCGCTTATCGTAAATGGCAACCTCGTCAATGAGGCCGCTAAAAAATTGGCTGGCTTGGCTTTTATGTGACCCAATGACCCAACCCCCATTGGCCGGCTCAGCAACAAAAAACCCAGTGGCAGTCTCCTCGCCATTGACGAAAATCCTAATGGTCGGATCAACGCCTCCGACCACCGCGCTTTGGTCATAGGTGACAAGTAAGTGATCAAAGACTCCGTCAGTTGCGGTTCGCCCGGATAGAACAGTTGCCCCACCAATGTAGGTCGTAATCGCCCGATTACCGTTCACAACCAAATTGCTTCGACCAAGTCCAGCAGTTCCATCTTGGTTCGCCAGGACCACTGTCCCTGCGGCACCCAGACTATCGACGCGGATGATCGCTTCCATCGAAAAATCGCCCACTGAAGGGTCAAGCACCAAGGGCGTAAGAAGCGAACCATCCGCATTGAAGGCTGCAGCCAACCCAATCGCTCCAGACTCACCAATCTGAGTGCTCCCAATCGGAGCGCTGTAATCGATATTCAAGCCGTTTCCACTCGAATCGACCAACGTCGTCGCCCCGACCGCTTCTTCGAATCGGTAATAGGCCAACGGCCCGTCGGCAGTGACGACACCCGGATAATCAGCCCATGATGCCGATATAGCAAGAAGGCCAATTGTGGATGATATTGAGAAGATTGGATTTTTCATTGATCTAGGAGTTTAGGGTTTATTGTTGAATGACTTTGATGCGTAGAAATTGGCGAGCTTCGCTGGAGACAGCGACATCGCTTTGAAAGAGGACATCTTCAGCTCCATCGCATTGGTTGATGAACTGATCAACGATATCGTTGGAGCCCACCCGAATGTCAAAAAGGCCCAATGATCTCGATTTGTAGGGATTTAGAGTAGAACTACCAAAGAGATTTCTCCCCTTCACGTCAATATTGAAAAAGAGCTGCTATCCTTACTAACATCCTACTACTGTGGTGGTTCGATCATTTCCTATTTGGCTCAGTGGCCTCATAAATAGAGATCATTTCCACCTCTAGGGAATCGAGGCGCTTCTTCGCGAAACCGAACTGGGTTCTTACTTCGCAAAATGCTTCAAAATCGCTTTCACCAATCCGGGGATGTCATGCTTAGGCGATTCAATGCAGGTCTCGCTCGAATGCGCAGCGAAGGTCTTACTGGTCACTGGGCCGATACTTCCTGCCACGCAATTTTCAGGCCAAGGGATCCCCAATTTGAAAAAGTTCTCCACCGTTGAACCACTCGTAAAGGTGATCATATCTGCACCTTCATCAGCGAGTCGCTGCGCCGCTCCAGTCGGATCTGAAGTCTCGGGCACCGTGCGGTAAGCAAGGCAAGAATCCACGATCGCTCCAATATTCATGAGCTCATGATAGAGAACATCGCGGGTCTCTTCCGCCTTCACCCAAAGCAATTTTTGGTGCTCTACATTGATCTTCTTAAAGGCCTCGATCAATCCTTCCGCCACAAATTTTTCAGGAAGCAAATCCACCGTAAAACGGTACTCGCGAATCTTCGCTTCCGTGCTCGGCCCAATCGCCGCAATCCGGGGTCCGCCCAAACTGCGGGCGTCTTGGTAAGTCGCATAAAAAGCGTCGAAGAATTTCTCCACCCCATTCGGACTCGTAAAAATGAGCCAGTCGTAGGTGTGCGCATCCGCCACCATCTGCGCAAAATCTTTTTTATCCTTCGGGTGCTCGATCCGAATCGTCGGAAGCTCCACGACGTCGGCCCCGAGATTGCCCAGTTGACGACTCAGCTCCCCCGCTTGCTCGCGCGTCCGCGTTACCACAATTCGCTTTCCAAAGAGCGGCTTGGTTTCGAACCAATTGATCTTCTTGCGCTCGGTCACCACATTGCCCACCACCGCCACTGCCGGTGACTTAAAATTCTGCTCTTCTGCAATATCCGCAATCGTCGTCAAGGTCCCTTCAATCGTACGATGCTTCCCCGTCGTGGCCCAGCGCGTCAGCGCAATCGGAGTCGAAGGACTGGCCCCACCTTTGATGAATCGCTCACAGATCCCGCGCAACCGCGCAACCCCCATCACGAACACTTTCGTCCCGGGAGCCTTCGCCAGTTGCTCAAAATCAAGCGAGGTATCCTCCTTCGTGGGATCTTCATGTCCCGTGAAAATCGTCAGCTGCGAGCAGTGATCACGATGCGTCACCGGAATCCCCGCGTAGGCTGGTCCGGCAATCGTCGAGGAAATCCCCGGCACAATCTCGAACTCCACCCCCGCATCTGCGAGCTCGGAGGCTTCTTCACCACCGCGCCCAAAAATCATGGGGTCACCGCCCTTGAGGCGCGTGACAATCTTTCCCTCCAACGTCTTCTCAACAATAATATCATTAATCTGATCTTGCGGAATTGCATGAGCCGCCGCGCGCTTGCCCGCAAAAATCAGCTCACAGCCCTTCTTCGTCCACGAAACCAGCTCGGGACTCGAAAGTGCGTCATAAACCAGAACGTCGCATTTCTCGATGCAGGCCTTGGCCTTCAGCGTGACCAACCCAACATCTCCCGGGCCCGCGCCCACCAGGTAACAAATTCCTTTTTTGATCATGACAATTCTTGAAAAAGTAACTGAGCCGCTTCAGCCAGTGGTGCGGAAACTTCGGCCCGCGTTGGCTTTCCACCCTTCTCCGGATAGACGCGAGCACCCATCGTGACAAGGCCTTCGGAAATCTCACACCAAACTCCCACCGGCGTATTGCAGCCTGCCGCAAGCAGTTCGAGGAACCCGCGCTCCGCCGTGACCCGATCCCAGGTTTTTTGATGATTGAGTGCCGAAATAATGTCGCGACTCTCCGAATCATCGGACCTGATCTCAAATCCCACCGCTCCTTGTCCGGCCGCTGGATAAAATTCCTTCTCCGGCAGGCAATGAACCTGAAGCGCTACCCCTTCGATCTCGAGGACGTTACCAACAGAGTATCCCAAGCGACGAAGCCCCGCCTCGGCCAGCATAATTCCGTCCATCGTCTGGCTTTCAGCCAGCTTGCGCAGACGCGTCGGCACATTCCCCCGAAGATCGCACACCTCAAGACCCGGCTTCAAATCGATCAGTTGCTGCGCTCGACGCGCCGAGCTGGTTCCAACCAGCGAACCTTCGCCCAAGTCATTCCACGAAATTTTCCCAATAAAGGCGTCTCTAACAGGCGCACGCTCCAGCACTCCCGCCAACACAAATTCCTCCTCCAGAACCGTCGGCAGATCCTTCAGCGAGTGCACTGCCACATCGATCTCCCCCGTTTCCAAAGCAATCTCCAGTTCTTTGATGAAAACTCCTTTGTCCCAGACCCCCTCGACCTTCGCAACTTCGCTCAACGCAACATCCGTGCGGCGATCCCCCGTTGTCGTGATAATCACCCGCTCGACTTCCAACCCGGGAAAAGCCACAGCCAATGCCGCCTCAGTCATCTCCGCCTGTTTCAATGCGAGAGCACTCCCACGTGTTCCTATCTTAAGCTTCTTCATTCCAGTCCTAGTAGTGCTGCTTTAGTGAGTTCTTCGTCGATGATTCCTTCGCAAATTTTTAACTGCTCCAAGCGACGCGTGCGCGCTCGGCTTGCCATCCCTTGCAGAGTATCGATGTCGTAAAGATAGACTTCCTCGATCTCTCCAACCTCGGGATCGATATCACGCGGAACAGCAATATCCACCATGATGAGCGGACGGAACTTGCGCTTTCGACGCACCGCTTCGATATCTCGTGGTTTCACCACAAAATGAGGGGCGCTGGTCGAAGAAATTAGCACGTCAATCTTCTCCAACGAGTTCTGCCAATCATCGAAACCCACAGCTCCCCCCCCAATCTCTGCCGCAAGTTTCTCCGCCGCCGGAAAAGAACGGTTCGTAACAATTACCGAGCTTGCGCCACGCGACTGCAGCGCTTGCGCCGTTTGTCGGCTCATCTCCCCTGCGCCCACCACCATGACCGAGCTTCCTTTCAATTTACCAAAGACCTGCTCCGCAAGTTCGACCGCAGCGCCCGCCACCGACGTCGCGCCCTCTTGAATCCCCGTCTGCGTCCGCACTCGCTTCCCCACCCCAAAAGCCCGTTGGAACAGCTTGTTCAAAATACCCGAAGTCGTTCCTCCAGTAAGAGCGGCCTGGTAAGCCTTCTTCACTTGACCAAAGATCTCTGTTTCCCCCAGCACCATCGAATTCATTCCGCTCGCCACCCTACAAAGATGCTCTGCCGCTTTCCTCGATTCGTAATAGTAAAACACCCCTTCGCGGGTACCTTCGTAATTCCTCTGCGAGCACACCCAATTCTCCAGATGCTGCACCCCGCCATCTTCAATCACCGCGTAGTATTCCGTCCGATTACAGGTCGAGAGAACCACTCCCTCAGCCACCGCCGGATCCTCAATAAGGAGCTTTCCTTCTTCACTGATCTCACTCTCAGACAAGGCAAAGCACTCCCGCACCTCGACAGGAGCAGTCTCATGATTGAGGCCAAGACAAACGAGTTTCATTAAATTTTGGAAAAGACCGTGAGAGAAAGAATAAACAACACGATGAGCCCCCACGCGAGGTAGCGTCCCGGTAAGCCCCTCACAAAGTAAACTCCCAATAAAACCGCATACAGGACCCAAGTCACCGTCGCCACAACGAGGTGGACACTCACTTCCCCATTTTCCATCGACAACCCAGAAACGACACCAATCGTCAAAAGAATCCATCCTACCAGCGCAATCCGCGCCATCGCCTCCACCAAACGGCTCACCGATGGCATCCCCGTCATCATTCCCCCACTAAAGCGCAGGCTTTTCAAACGCCGGTTAAGCACCAAAAACATCACGCCCGCGACCGAGGCCAACGTCAAAGCCCCATAGCTTAGGACCGAGAAGGCCGCGTGCGACTCCCGCCACGGGTCCACCTCCGCCGCCCTGACCGGATTCGTATCCAAAGCCCCCGGAAAGAGAGTCACCAATTGGAGGACCACCACCACAGGTGCCGTAAACACCCCCAACAGGGAAAGGCGGTAGGTCGTCCCCGTTACCAGATAAAAGAAGGTCAACGACCACGCTAGAAAAAGGCAAATCTCACCGAGGTCATCAAGAGGACACTGCCCGCGCAATTCGCCCCGAATTCCTAAGAAAAGTAATTGGCAGACAAATGCGCCCACCATCCACCAAAAGGCCCGATGTCCATGACCCTCGTCTCCTCTGGCACGCCAACCGAAGACCGCTCCGGCAGCTGCCAGAATAGTCGCCCCGATCAAGTAAGCCATTTCCATATGGGGATAACTGGACTCGAAGTGCCATCCTTTCAAGTGCGGAAAGAGAAACTCTCCCGATATCCGCTTTCCCCCTCCCCAGAATCCGCCTAGTTTTTTCGCATGCCGACTGCTGCCGACCTCAATGCCGCCATCCGAGATGTCCCCAACTTCCCCAAAGAAGGAATCCTCTTCAAGGACATCACCCCTGTTCTAGGCGACGCTGAACTCTTCAAAGCCTCCATGGACCTCCTCGCCGAAACCGCTCAGGGCGAAAAAATTGATAAAGTCGTCGGAATCGACGCCCGCGGCTTCATTTTCGCCGCTGGGGTCGCTCAGATTCTCGGCGCCGGTTTCGTTCCCATTCGTAAAAAAGGCAAACTCCCCTGGACCACTCATAAAATGGCCTACTCCCTCGAATACGGCGAAGACTGCGTCGAGATCCACAAAGACGCCATCAAACCCGGCGAGAAAGTCCTCCTCGTCGACGACCTCCTCGCCACCGGGGGCACCGCCGCTGCCGCCATCAAGCTTCTAAAGGTCCTCGATGCCGACCTCATCGCCACCTCTTTCCTGATCGAGCTTGAAGCCCTCAACGGCCGCACCCTGATCGACTCCCCCAGAACCGAAGCGATTCTTACCTACTAAAGCTTTTTTATGACGCTCCCTATGCCAGAGCCATTTCAACACATCATCGTCCGCTTTCGACCTCATGACCTTGTCGTCGTTGAAATTGATCAATTTTTTGACCACAAATAGCTCGCGTTTTCAGGCAAGGCACAGGGAGCCATCGGCGTCTGGAAAAACGATCTCACAGTTCCACCTTTCGTTCCAAACCGAATCCTCGGTGAGCATCATTTCCAACAGAACTCTTCTCTAAACTACGACCCCATCCAGGGTGAAAATCTCCATGGTAAAAGGGCAGCCCTGAAAACCTAAGCCAATACCTTGGGAGTCGTTACAAAAACGCCATTCTTATCTAGATTTCCTCAACAGATACCGTGCCAATCTCAGCAATGTCCTACCGAATTTTGGATGATGAATTATCCTGCTGCTACGCACGTTTTGAAGATTCATCATTTGAATCCCCCTCTCGCATCAAAGAGCTCTGCAAACAAGAATACGCCATTCTAACTAAACCACTCTCAATCATCTGAAAACTCGATCATCGACATGAACTTCGACACCTTCTCCCAATCCCTCCTCCGCTACCCCGATCTCGGCTTTAGCATTGATTTCTCCCGCATGGACATTCCTTCGAATTACTCGGAAGCGATGGCCTCAAAAATCGAAAAGGCGCTCTCCGACCTCCAGAAGTTGGAAGCAGGCGCAATTGCCAACCCCGATGAAGACCGCATGGTCGGTCACTACTGGTTGCGCAATCCTTCCCTCGCACCCACCGCCGAAATCCGAGCTCAAATCACCGAGCCCATTAAGGCCGTTAAAGAATTCGCCCAAAAGATTCACTCCGGAGAAATCGCGCCCCCTTCCGGCGGTATTTTCGAAAATATCATCATCATCGGCATCGGGGGATCCGCCCTCGGCCCCCAGCTCATTGAAGAAGCTCTCGGCGGCCCCAAGGCGGCTGTCAAAACATATTTCTTCGACAACACCGACCCCGCCGGCATCGATACTGATCTCGCCACCATTGGCAGATCTCTCGGCAAGAGCCTCGCCGTCGTCATCTCCAAATCGGGCGGCACTGCGGAAACTCGTAACGGCATGCTCGAAGCAAAGCACGCCTACAAAGAAGCTGGCCTCGACTTCGCCAAGCACGCCATCGCTGTCACCGGCGAGGACTCCAAGCTCTACAAGTTCGCCCAGGAAGAAGGCTTCATCGCCACCTTCCCCATGGAAGACTGGGTCGGAGGCCGTACTTCCATCCTCTCGACGGTTGGCCTCGTCCCGATGGCCCTTCAGGATATCGATATCGACGCCATGCTCGCAGGAGCCAAGGCCATGGACGAGAAAACACGTAGTAGCGACGTTTCCCAGAATGCCGCCCTGCAGCTTGCCCTCGCCTGGTATCACGCTGGAAATGGCAAAGGTGAAAAGGATCTCGTCATCCTCCCCTATAAAGACTCACTTGTCCTCTTCTCCAAATATCTCCAGCAGCTCATCATGGAGTCGCTCGGAAAAGCGGAAGACCTCGATGGCAACACCGTCAACCAGGGCCTCGCCGTCTATGGCAACAAGGGTTCCACAGACCAGCACGCCTACGTCCAGCAACTCCGCGACGGTCTCAACAACTTCTTTGCCACTTTCGTGGAAGTGCGCAAGGGTCGCGACAGCAGATCCATCACGGTCGATGGCGACAACACCGCTACTGACTACCTTCAAGGCTTCCTTCGCGGCACTCGCAATGCTCTTTATGAAAATGGTCGCAGCTCGATCACGATCTCCATCGAAAAGGTCACCGCGAGCTCCCTGGGCCAACTCATCGCACTCTTCGAGCGCTCCGTCAGCCTTTACGCCTCCCTGATCAACGTGAACGCCTATCACCAGCCGGGTGTCGAAGCAGGAAAGGCCGCCGCCGGAGAATTCCTTGATATCCTCAACAAAGTGCGAGGCCATCTCACCGGCGAGCGAAAGGACGCCGAGCAGCTAGCCTTCGAGTGCGGGGCCGATACCGAAAGCGTTTACCACGCTGCCGTGCACCTCGCCAACAACGGCGAAGCCCAACAATCTCAGGGGGCCAACGTAAAGGAAGATACTTTCTCACTCTGATTACTAGAAATACTTCTCTGAATCAAGATCACACCAAGTGCCTCGCGCAATGGCCTGATTGGTTGGAAGAAAGATCCAGCCGTAGGCCGGCTTCTCAAGGCCCTATTCAAGCCCCTCTCATCGACGGCAAAGCCAAAAAAGCGCTCACCGTCTTTCTTGCCAAAGAACCTACATTTTCTCAGCTTCAGCTGACCTTAAAAAAGGGCAGACGTGCGCATTAAAACCATCGAACTTCTAGCTGGGGACGATGCTCCCTACTTCTTCGCAGGTGACTTCTCAATGACTAAAGGCACCACCGTTGGAACCTCCGGCTCTTCGCCTTTTTCTTCCTCAGGAGCCTCAGTCTCGTCATCTTCTTCATTTGCATCCTCTAATACAAGTTCAGCCATAGGCACGTTCGTAACAGCCAGGCAAAGAAGGTTATAGTTATGATTCAGCACTGCGGGAAAGGTCACCCGCCCCGGCTCACGAATATTCTCGCGAAGAATCTTCGCCGATAGATTGGCAAGGAGTTCCGCACCCACTTTTGCAGCTCGATCCAGCCCCGCAACATTCGCTCCAAGTTTGCCAGTTCCGGCAATGAGATCACTCGTTACTCGCTTTCCCTGAAGAGCCAGCGAACTCCGCGCCGACTCCACCGTTCCGTCTGGAGCAAAGGTCACTTCTAAACTCGCATGATCATCGCTCGCAAAGACACCGCGAAGATGATCAACCCGCAGCGAGACAAAAACACCACCATTCACCATCGGAGTAATTTCTGGTCTCCAGGTTCGATAGATACTACCTGATCGTTCAAACTCGGCATATTTTCCTTTATCATCCCATCCCCCAAGGGAATTTCCAAGTTTGTCGATATGAACAATTGGAGAAGCGCCGGCCAGGCCGGCAGCGAGGCAGAAAATCGAAAAGAGGCGTTTCATAGTGCTGGTTTTTTAGCTGATACGAGAAAAGAGCACGGTTTATTCACCCAATAAGCGAATCAGTTCGAATTCTTGCCTCAAAAAAAACCGCCGAATCCGAAGACTCGACGGCTCTTGAAAATTTGAAGCCCTCTTTTACTGCTCCAGCTTGGTCCAAGCCGCATTGTTTTTGGAGGAATCGACGCAAGCCTTGATGAAAGCCATACCCGCTACTCCATCATCGACCGTGGGATAATCGTAGCCCCCCTCAGGCGGTTCGTTACCATCGATCTTGTCAGAAATCGCCGCGGCCGCAGCGAGGTAGACATTGGCAAAAGCCTCGATAAACCCTTCGGGATGCGCAAAGGGCGTCCGCGAATTCGCCTGCGCCGCTGCCCCAAGGTAGTCGTTTCCACGACGATAGGTTTCACGAGGCGCATTGGCAAACTTCACGAGGAGATCGTTTGGCTCTTCCTGGTGCCACTCAAGCGACGCCTTCGTGCCATAGACACGGATGTTGAGGTTGTTCTCATCTCCGTTGGAAATCTGAGAAGCATAAATAATCCCCTTCACCCCGCCCTCGAAACGAACAAGACAGTTCCCATCATCATCGAGTTCACGACCCGGAATGAAGGCAGTGAGTTCGGCTGCCAGTTCTTCGATTTCGAGATCTGTGATGTATTTCACGAGATTGTGAGCGTGAGTGCCAATATCGCCGATGCAGTTCGAGGAACCGGCAATCTTAGGATCCGCACGCCAATTCGCGATCTTACTCGTTCCCTCGCCTTCGACATCGCCCACCGCATACCCCTGAGGATACTCGGCCACAATCTTGAGGATACGGCCCAACTCGCCGTCAGCGACCATGCGCTTCGCTTCCTTCACCATCGGGTAGCCCGTATAGTTGTGTGTGAGCGCGAAGATAACATCGCCCTTCTTTACCAACTCCTGCAGCTCTTTCCCCTGCTCTATATTAAGCGCGAGAGGCTTGTCACAGATGACGTTAATCCCAGCTTCCAGGAAAGTCTTCGCCACATCGAAGTGGAGATGATTCTGCACCACAATGGAGACAAAATCGATACCGTCCTCGCGAGCCGCTTCTACCGTCGCCATCTCCTGATAACTTCCGTAAACCCTTGAAGGATCAAGGAAGAAATCTTCACCCGAGAGCTTCGACTTTTCAGGGCTTGAGGAAAACGCACCAGCAATGAGCTCGATCTTTCCATCGAGATTCGCCGCCATACGGTGAATTTGGCCAATAAAGGCACCCCGACCTCCGCCGACCATGCCCATTCTAAGTTTTCTGTTCATGACTGAATTCTAAAGAACGACAGGTTTTCCGCTTTCAGAAGATTTGTAGATGGCATCGATCACCTGCATCAGTGCGAGTGCTTGATGCGGAGTGTTGAGCGGTTCGGCTTTACCATCAATCGCTTCAACAAAGTTTGCCGCGGAATCGATCCGGCCCATGTCTTCGCACTCTTCCACCTCGATGATCGTATTGACCGACTTGCCATCTTCCTGAGTGTATAGTTCGCAGGTATCAATCGCGGTTTCGTCGAGACCATCGGTTCCGAAGAGACGCTCTACTTTTCCGCCGGCCTTGGTCCCTTGGAAGACAACCGAGACTTCCTCGCGCTTCACCATTTCCGCCCAGGAAACCTGAAGCGAAAGGACCTGACCTGTCTTAAAGCTGACGAAGCCGTGAGCCGCTGCTTCCACATCGGTCGCGCCCTCAGCATTATCAGGAATCCCCCAGGGACCTTTGTGGCCAGGGTCAGTGATAAAGGTGTCAAAGGTCTGTCCCATGACCGCCTTTGGCTCGGGATAGCCCATGAAATACATCGCAAGGTCGACCATGTGAAGAAGGTCGATCAACGGGCCTCCTCCGGAGAGAGCCTTGTTCGTGAACCATCCACCAAATCCGGGAATGCCAGTGCGGCGAATCCACTTTGCTTGCGCCGAGTTGATCGTACCAGCATCGCCCGTACCAATGAGCTTCATCATTTCCCGAGACTCAGGACGCGCCCGGTTGTTAAAATTGAACATCAGGTGTTTGCCGACCGCTTGAGAAACACTGAGCATTTCTTCCACCTGATCAGCGGTCAGCGCAGGTGGCTTCTCGCAAAAGACGTGCTTGCCCGCGTGAAGACACTGCAGCGCAAGAGGCGCGTGAAACTTGTTTGGTACGATGATGCTAACGGCATCAAGAACGGCCTTTTCAAGCATCTCCTCGACGCTCTCAAAGGAAAGCGGGATGTCCCAGTCTTCCGCTGCCTTTGCAGCCGCGCCGGGAGCGAGGTCAGCGACAGCAACAATCTGGCCACCTGCCTTTTTAAATCCTTCGGCATGATACTTGAGCATGCCTCCTGCTCCGATGATTCCAATTTTTGTAGCCATGTTCTTATTAAATTACTGATTATCGTTGTCGAATGCTGAGTCGAACATTCCCCCTTCGTTGCGGGGAAAGTCCAGTGCTTTGGTGTAAGCACAACTCTCGGCTGCACCGTGGAAGCGCTCCATGCGTCCATCTTCCCATTCCACGGAAAGAGGCCCACTGTAGCGCGTGTCGTTGAGGGCGACGATGATTTCCTCGAAGTTAATGTCACCACGTCCCACCGAGCGGAAGTCCCACTGACGACGCGCGTCCGTGAAATCGGTGTGTCCACCAAAGACACCCACTGTACCATCACCATGTCCCCACCAAACATCCTTCATGTGGACGTGGAAGATGCGATCCGAGAACTCGCGAATGAAACGCACGTAGTCGACACCCTGGTAACCAAGGTGGCTGGGGTCGTAGTTGAAACCAAATCGCTTGTGACCACCGACGGCCTCAATCGCGCGCGCAGCCGAAGCGATATCAAAAGCAATCTCAGTCGGGTGAACTTCGAGTCCGAAGTTTACGTCCAAGGCGTCAAAGGCGTCGAGGATCGGACCAAAACGCTTCGCGAAATCATCGAAGCCTTTTTGGAGATAGGCCTGATCCGTGGGCGGGAAGGCATAAAGCGCATGCCAGATGCTCGACCCGGTAAAGCCGTTCACGACCGCGCCAATCCCGGACTCCTCGCGTCCGGACATGTAATCTTTTCCTGCGTCGACAAACTTACGGCAAGCCTTCCCGGTATCGATCATTTCCTGAGCCGCGCGCTCACGGACCCCTTCAGGATCTCCATCGCCGTAGATTGCAGCCGAAAGGATGGCCGCATGGCGCTCATCGATGTTGTCGCAGATCGCCTGCCCCACGAGGTGGTTGGAAATGGCGAAACAAGAAAGGTCGTTCTGCTTAAGAAGTTCCCAGCGTCCCTCGACGTAGCCTTCTTCAGTGAGAGCAGCTTGGACATCGAAATGATCGCCCCAACAGGCGAGTTCGACTCCATCATAGCCCATTTCTTTGACTTTCGGGAGGAGTTCAGCGAGCGGAAGATCGGCCCATTGGCCGGTGAAGAGTGTGACGGGTCTTGGCATGGTTTAAATGAGGTTGTTAAGTTATCTGGACAAAGGCTAGGGGAAATCTTCAAAAATCAGAGCAAATCTTCATCAATCTGATTCTTGAAGATTTCCTCCTGCTAACCGGACTGAGATTCGAGGAATCCTTTAAAGCCCGGCAACATCGCATTGTAGACCTCCTTAGCACCTTCTTCAGGATTCACTGGCGAGCCCTCCTGCACTTGGCTGAATTTTGATTCAAGATCCGTTAGATCTCCTCCCACCCCATGCGCAGCCCTCATCCCGGCCCCGATACCAGCCGATCCCGGCACATCAAGCCGATCTACCGGCACTCCGAAAACATTCGCAATCACCTGCGCAATCCCATCATTCTGAGAAGCGCCCCCCGTAATCGAAATCCGGGTCGGCTCCACCTCAAGCCAGCTAAAATGAAGGCGCATATTTAAAAACTGCCCTTCCACAACTGCGCGCGCGACTTGTGCCGCACTCCGCTCCCCTTCCTCTGAAAAAATCGGACCTCCGGTATCCAGAAGCGGTGTGATTTCCGGCTCATAAAATGGCAGCATCATCAGTCCCCAATTCCCAATCGGAGTCTCAGCAAGGCCTTCTTTTTCAAAAGCGCTCCACTCCAGGTCGAACTCATTCTTCACCGCTTCGCGAGCAAGCGAGCCGTTCTTAAAACAAATGAGGCTCATATAACCACCCGCTGGATTTCCAAAAGCATGACCAAAGCCCTGCGGATCAGTCTTCGCTTCCGACATCGCTGCGAAAAGGGTGTCGCTCGTTCCGAGGCTAATCACGATCTTTCCAGGCATTGCCGCGCCCATTCCAATCAGGCTACAGGGATTATCGCCCGACCAGATCACCGTCTCGCACTCCGAAGAAAAACCATACTTCTCGACAAAATAGGAAGAAATCGACCCGGACAATGTCGCCGATAGAGCCACCGCAGGAAGCTTCTCAGCCAACCCCTCGGCAGTCGCCGAAACAAGCGCCTCGTCCCACTCGCCCGAAGCGAGGTTCATGAGATTCATGCCCGCACCATCGCCGTGATCAATCGCGACATTCTTACCCGCAAAAATCGAAGCAAAAAAGGAACTCACAAGATGAATCACCTCCGTCTCTGCATAAGCCTGGGGCTCGGTCTTAAAAAACTTACGAATCTGCGAGCCCGTAAAGCGCTCCACCATGATGGAACCAGAGCGACGACAGACTTCGTCGTTTCCTCCGACCGTCTCCGCAATTTCAGCACACTCCTCCGCCGTCGAACTATCCATCCAAATCGGCGAACTAGTTCTCGTGAGACAGCCCGCAAGCTGATCCTTGAGATCTTGCGATGCGTCCAAGGAAGCCAATTTCTTTCCAAAGCAACTCTTCAGATAAACCGAGCCATGTTGCTGACCCGATCCTGAAACGGCGGAAATGTGAGAAAAGTCGACCCCCTCAGCCTTCATTTTCCCTAACAGGAGATCCAACCCCTCAACCCACATCATAGGATTGGAATGCACCTCCCCCCGGGCACCCGATGGGTCGTATCCACTAGGTTGCCCGTATTGCGGAAGATCATTTCCAAAGTTCACCCCGGCTTCCGCCAGCAGTTCTCCGCTATCGGTATCGAGAATGACCGCGGAAATACTTTGAGTCGATGAATCGAGGCCAAGGACGGTAGGCATAAATTTTAAAGGTAATCGTTGAAGAGATTCTCAAGCCGCTCCTGGCGACCACTCGCAAGCTGCGGTGGGGTAATTCCCTGGGCATATTCGTCGAGAGCTTCGAAGTTGGTGCTCTTCGATTCAATCTGAGCACCGATACCGGAGTCAAAGGAATCGTAGCGCACCTTGATAAAGTCATTCATGCGGCCGTCCTCAATGATCTTATGAGCAATCTTAAGACCGCGAGCGAAAGCATCCATTCCGCCGATGTGCGCGTGGAAGAGATCTTCAGGCTCATGGCTTTCGCGACGACGCTTCGCATCGAAATTAAGACCACCCGTCGTAAATCCACCCATCTTAAGAAGACGGAGCATCACCTGAGTGGTGCCATAGAGATTCGTCGGGAACTGGTCGGTATCCCAACCAAGAAGTTCGTCTCCGCGGTTTGCATCGACCGAACCGAGCGCGCCCGCAGCGATTGCCACTTCCATTTCATGCTCCATCGTGTGACCCGCAAGGGTCGCATGGTTCGTCTCCAAGTTCAGCTTGAAGTGATCGAGAAGATTAAACTCACGCAAGAAGTTCAAACAAGCCGCGGCATCAGAATCATACTGGTGGGTGGACGGTTCGCGTGGCTTTGGCTCAATGTAGAACTGACCCGTAAAACCAATCTTCTTTGCGTAATCGACCGCCATGTGCAGGAAGGTCGCGAGGTGCTCCACCTCACGCTTCATATCGGTATTAATGAGAGAACCGTAGCCCTCACGACCACCCCAGAAGGTGTAACCAGGAGCACCAAGACGATGCGTCGCATCAATGGCATTTTTCACCTGACTCGCCGCATAGGAAAAGACATCCGCACTTGGAGAAGTCGAAGCTCCCTGTGCATAGCGAGGATGTGAGAAAAGACAGGCCGTTCCCCAAAGAAGCTTTTTCCCGGAAGATTTCTGGAATTTTTCGAACTCATCGACAACGCGATGGAAAATAGCGTGCGTCTCCGCAAGCGAGTTTCCTTCCGGTGAAATATCGCGGTCGTGGAAGCAGTAGTGGTCGATGTCGATCTTCTCCAAGAATTCGAAGAAAACAGGGACCCGCGCGATGGCATTAGCCTCGCGAGCAGATCCATCGTCCCAAGGCGTCAGCGCAGTACCCTCTCCAAATGGGTCACCCAGTCCATTACGCATGCAGTGCCAGTAAGCTGCACCGAAGCGCATGTGGTCTCGCATCGTCTTGCCGCCCACAACCTCATCAGGATTATAGTGGTGGAAAGCAAGGGGGTTATCGGAGTCGGCCCCCTCGTATTTGATCTTGGGAATGGTTGGGAAGTAATCGGACATTTTGTTGGTTGGTAAAAATTAGAACGCAGCTTTTACCCTGCGGCTTGATGAACTTAGCAGAAAAACCTTTCAAAAGACCATGATGGAAACCATCGTTCTTTTGTCTTAATTCGTCACATCCTAATTCACTCATCATGTGCCCAACACCCACACCAAGCGAAGAAAGCTCAAAATTTGAGGGATTCATCGGGAGATTACGCTCAGGTCAAATAGCCCTCGGCTTGTTCGAAGCCCTCCCCGAGGTCATGTTTTGGCTCAAAGACGAGACCGGTATCATCATCTTCGCGAACCGTGCCTGCTCCGACGTCCTCCGTTCCAAGCCTGAAAATCTCGTCGGAAAAACTGATCATGATCTCTATCCCCGTGCCATGGCCGACGTTTACCAATCGGATGACAAGAAAGTCTTCCGAACCGGCAAGGCAATGCACAACAAACTCGAACTACTTACCCGCCCCGGAGGAGCGATCGAATGGCGCATGGCTTCGAAGATTCCCCTTTTCGACTTAAATGACACCGTCATCGGCACGGCGGGAATCTCCCGACGTCTTGAGCACGGCGAAGGCCCCCCGCTCCCCACGCCCCACCGCGCCATCTCCGAACTCATCGACCACGTCAACGAGCACCTCGAAGAACCCATCACGGTGCAAGACCTCGCCCAACGCGCCAGCATGTCGGTCAGTAGCCTAGAACGACGTTTCCGCCAGTATCTCGGCACCACCCCAAAACGCTACCTCGTCCACGCCCGCATCGCCGCCGCCTGCGACCTCCTTTTAAACACCACCCTCAGCATCGGTCAAATCGCTAGTTCTCTCACCTACCAAGAGCACGCTTCCTTCACCCGGGCCTTTGCCTCCGTGATGCACATGAGCCCCAAAGATTACCGCCAATTTTATCGCTAAAGAACATAAGCAAAATTTGCGGGAATAGCTCTAACAGACAACGATCCTAACACCATGAATGCAGCCACCGCTTGGATTGCGAGCCTCACTCCCAAGTTCAGCGCAAAAGGGGCGTTCCTCACCATCGGCACGATGGCTGGAGCGCTCGTGAGCCACGCGGCCTTCCGGGGGATTTGCAGGATCAAACGGTCAGCTCGCCGCAGTGGCAGGTCGCCCTCATCACCTCGGACATCTATCTCGCTCTCTCACAGCGTTCCAGCAAGTAGGTTGATCGCTAGGACAATCAGCCCCACCCCAAAGGCAAGATCAATGAATCTTCCCGCCCTTTGATAGGCAGCACGCACCTTTGGAATCTGGAGCAACCAGACCCAGACGCACCACAGAGCCAGCCCCTCAAAAATAATCATCGCCCACAGCGCAAGAGGCCACCATTCCGGATGCCCCGGAGTCAGAAAGGGCGCCATCACTCCTGCGAAAAATATGAGAACCTTGGGGTTGAGGAGATTGCAGAAAAGCCCCCGGAGATAGGGGCCTCTTTTTGGGATCGCCCCCACCACCACCATAGCCGAAGTCTTTTTGAAAAGTCCCCAGGCCAGCCAACACAGGTAAGCAGCCGCAATAATTTTTACGATAAAGGTAATTGTTCCACCTCGTGCCAAAAGAGCCGCCATTCCCCCAATCGCTAATGTGGCATGAAAGGCCAAGCCGGTGACGATTCCAAAAACCATAAGCCACCCCGCCTTCAATCCCTCGGCAAGTGCCGTCCGGGTGAGCAAAAGCATGTCCGGTCCCGGGCTAAATTGCCCGATTGCAATCAGCAGGGCAAAAGCCCAAAGCTCCCCAAAATGGCTCACTGGTTGAAGTAATGTCCCAATATATTCATCACCCCTAGGCTCCCCGGCTTTTGAGAAACCTTACCGCCACGTCCGAGGATATACTTTTTCACCGCATCGACGGCATTGGAAGGACATCCGCAAGCGCCGCAAACCTCGGGCCTCAACATACTCAGGTCGTTGTAATTATCCCCCACTGCGAGAATGAGTTCGGGACCAATTCCCCAGCGTGCGGCCGCCTCGACGAGGCAAGTCCCCTTTCGATAGCCACTATGGGTGAAGCGCAAATAAATTCCATTTCGTTCGTAGCATAGGTTCTCAGAAGGACTCAAGGATTCATAAAATCCAATCACCCGATTCATTTCCTCATCACTGGCCGCAACAACGCCAGCAGGATCGCCCTCGTGCGAGACCCAACAACCATCAGTCTGTCCTTCGACAAACTTGCGCACCTTGGCGAGATTACGTTTGTGCTTTTTAAACAGTTTTTTGTGATCCTTGTCACAGTTCTTGTTCCACTTTTCGTGGGGCATCCAACGGCCGAACTGACCAGGAAAATAGATCTCCCGCTCGCGAACCACCACGAAGTCAGGTAAAAAAGGAAACTTTCCGTCGTTGAATCCCTCCATGAGCTGCGGCAACGATCGTCCCGTGCAAATCCCCCAAGCCGCGCCATAATTTGCGCGCACCCAGCGGAGGCAATCGAAAAACTGAGGATCTATCCGCTCCTTGTGGTCGATCCCAAGCATCAGGGTGTCATCGAAATCGAAACCCATCACGGCTTTCCAAGTCGGAGGTTCTTCTAAAATGTTAACCACAGCGAGAGAGAATCAAATTGCAGGCGATACCGAAAGAAATCATTCCTCGACGGGAATCGCTCTTGGTGCTTCTTCGACCGGAATCGCACTAGGAATAACATCTTCGTCATCTTCCACCATAATCGCTTTTCCTGGTTTCACCAAAACCCTAAACGACTCGGGGTGCGTTTTACGCATCTTGATATCAACTCGTCGATTGGGGCTCTGCTCCTTAATTGAACCTTCCAGGATCACCGGCTGGGTTTTACCAAAAGCGCGCACCAAAATCCGCTCCGGACTCAATTGGAGAGCATTGACCAACCAGTCCTTCACCGCTTGACTGCGCTTCCCCGAAAGCTTGGAATTAAAGTCTTCAGGTCCAAAAAGATCGGTATGCCCCTCGACCCAACAATACATGTTCGGATTGCGATCAATCAGCATCGCCACCGTCATGAGAGTCAGACGAGCATCGTCCCGCAGAGTCACTTGGTTATATTCGAAAAGGAGATCACTCCCGATCGTCGCCTTGTTCAGCTGAAGATCGCCAGGAGACATCTGCGAGTAAGCTGACAAACCAGTGAAGCCGCTGAGGACCCCATCTTCCGCGAGCCCACCTGCCTCCCTTTGCTTTCCGAGCTCCGCGGTGACCTCTTCCACGTTGAACATATCTTCGAGAGGACTTCCGGAATCAACCACAAGCTGGCTCGCTTTCGCTTCCGGAAAAAGACTCGCCACCGTTCCCAAATCATAACTATCCGTGGCCGCATTAATCCCAACCGTGGGCCTGAAAATATCGCCATCGTCCTCCCCCTTCACCATAGGCTTCTCGATCTTCATCGCGGGAAGAGCGGCCTCCTCAAGGGGCGAAATATCGATTGAAATGTCCCGAAGCTCGGGAAGAACGTCTTGCACGTCTGCAATCAACTCGCCTTCAGTATCAGGCCGTTCGATTTCTTCCGCAGGTGGAGGCTCCGAAATCATCTCTCGCTCGTTTTCCACCGTCTTCAAGCGAACCGGCTCGGAGACCCATTCCTTCGGCTCGGTAATATTAAACTTAATCAATTGGGACCCCCCCCAAATCAGGAAGACGACGTGAAGCAGAAGCGCCAATACCACCGCCACAAGTACAGCCCAACTGATCCCTCCCCTGCTAGGGGGCTCGTAGGTGCTCTCCTCTTCCCATGAATACCCGTAATTCATCGTCGTTTCAACTATAGCGACACTAATCTCAGGTGCAATTCAAGGATCTACGACATTTTTTCCCCTCTCATCGAATTCCCACTTAGCGAAGCGCTGATCAAAGAGGGAGCGCGCGGCAGCAAGTCATCCCTCCCGAAAGCGAATCTTTCCGATTCTAAAAGAACAAAAAAGACTTCAGGGTGCTTTCTATTTCATCAGGGTTTCTCTAAAGAAAAGCCGTGTCATGCTCCAAAACAGGAATCGGTCTCGCAGGCTTCGGAACAGTAGGATCCGGAGTTTGGAAAATTATTGAGCGCAATGGTGGCCTCATCAACTCCCGTTCCCAAGGCGCTATCAGCATCGCCATTCGGAAGATTGCCGTCCGCGATTTGACGAAAACTCGTGGCGCTGATGCTCCCAATGACCTCTTCACCACCAATCTCATGGACGTGGTCGAGGATCCCAGCGTCGACATCGTCGTCGAACTCATCGGTGGCACCACCGCCGCTTTCGACCTAATCGCAGCTGCCCTTAAAGCTCAAAAACCAGTCGTCACCGGAAATAAGGCCCTCCTCGCCGAGCGCGGAGCCGAGCTCTTTGCCCTTTCTGCCGAAATGAAAACTTCCATTTATTTCGAAGCTGCCGTCGCCGGAGGCATTCCCATCATTAAGGCCATTCAGGAATCGCTCATTGGAAATCAAATCGAGGACATCGTTGGCATCATTAATGGCACCTCGAATTACATCCTCCAACGCATGACTGAAGCGGGCCTCGGCTACCCCGAAGCGCTCAAAGAGGCCAAAGATCTCGGCTATGCCGAAGCCGACGAAACACTCGACGTCAACGGCTGGGACGCCGCGCACAAAGCCATCCTCCTCGGCTCCCTCGCCCACGGATTCCTCATCGACCCCACCGACGTTTACGTCCGCGGAATCGAAAAAATCACCCCCCTCGATATCAGCTTCGCTTCGAACCTCGGCTACGTCGTAAAACTCCTTTCCTTCGTCAGATTGAAGGAAAATGGCGCCGTCGAAATCCGCACTCAACCGTCCTTCATTTCCAAAAAGCACATCCTCGCATCTGTCAACGGCGTCTTCAATGCCGTAGCCATCAAGGGCGACGGACTTGGCGAATCACTCTTCTACGGACGTGGCGCCGGACAAGAACCCACTGCTTCCTCCGTTATCTCCGATCTCGCCGAAGCAGCGCGCTCCATCCGCAATGCCGATTCAAATCGCGGATTCCTGCCCCACCGCAGCGATGGCCAACTTGTCCCCATCGCCGAAACGGAAACCTCCTACTACATCCGCTTTTCCGTCAAAGACCAACTTGGAGTCATCGCCGACATCTCCCGTATCCTCGCCGATGTAGGCCTTGGCATCTCAGGCACCCACTCCCCCGTTGACCCTGATAACCCCGACGCCGAATTCGTCGAAATGGTCTTCCTTCTCCACTCCTGCCGCTTCGGCCCGCTCAAAACAGCACTCGCAAAAGTCGAAGAACTCGACTGCATCACCGCCCGCCCGGTCGTCTTCCGGATTGAAAAGCTCTAACAAATTCAGGACATCGCCACTTTCGCAAGTCGTGTCATCATCAACGATCTGTGAAATCCTCTTAAAAGTTCTCCATCGGGATCTTTTTTAGGCGCAAATCCAGGAAGATAACACGCATTCCACTCAAACATAAATGCCATGAACAGGATCGTAACTGAGCTTGCTAAAACCAGCTTTCCTTACTAAAGCCGTTCCTCCCATGGCCTTGATTGTCCAAAAATACGGCGGAACCTCCGTCGGCTCGATCGATCGTATTCGTAATGTTTCCCAGCGCATTAAAGCCGAACGCGACGCTGGAAACCAAGTCGTCGCCGTCATTTCCGCAATGGGTGGAGTCACCGACAAACTCATCACTCTTGCCAAGGAGATCTCTCTGGACCCCACCGAACGAGAACTTGATGTCCTCCTCTCCGCAGGAGAACAGCAGTCCATCGCTCTTCTCTCAATGGCCCTCAACGAGATTGGCGTCAACGCCCTCTCCGCTACCGGACGCCAAGCCGGTATCACCACCAGCGGATCCCACACCCGTGGCCGGATCAAGCAAATCAACTCCGACTATCTTAAGAGCTGCCTTGCCGACGATCAAACAATCGTCGTAGCCGGCTTCCAGGGAATCACCTCTGAAGGCCTCATCCAAACCCTTGGTCGTGGAGGCTCCGATCTCTCCGCCATCGCGGTAGCATCGTCCATCAATGCGGACGTCTGCCAAATCCTCACCGATGTCGATGGTGTCTACACCGCCGATCCACGCGTCGTCCCAAAGGCCCGCAAACTCCCTGAAATCTCCTATGATGAACTTTTAGAACTCGCCTCGGTGGGAACAAAGGTCATGCAATCTCGCTCTGTCGAATTCGCCAAAAAATATGGCGTGAAATTCGAAGTGCGCTCCTCCCTCAACAATAATCCCGGGACTATCGTCACCGAAGAACACGAAGCCATGGAAGCAGTAGTCATCCGCGGAGTCTCCATCGAGCGCTCCCAAGCCCGCGTCACCATCACCGGCATTCCCGATACCCCCGGCATGTCCGGACGTATCCTAGGCGCCCTCGCTGAAGCAGAAATTAACATCGACATGATCGTCTCAAACATCGCCGCCGATGATTGCGCACGTCATTCCTTCACCATGAACACGAACGACCTCGGTCGCGCCCAGGTCGCCCTCAAGCCAGTTCTCTCGGAACTTAGCTGCGATGCCGCCATTGAGACCGAAGCCGGAATCGCCAAGCTTTCATGCGTCGGCATCGGCATGCGCTCCCACTCCGGAGTCGCGGCCAAAATGTTCGAAGCCCTCGGAGAAGCTGGAATCAATATTGGTATGATCTCCACCTCCGAGATCAAGATTTCCGTCACTGTCGAAGAAGATCAAATCGAAGAAGCCGCCCGGGTGGTCCACACCGCTTTCGGACTCGATAACGAATAATTCAAATCGCGTTGACACATACGGCTCTCAAGCTTAGATCAACACAGCTTCATGGCGGAGTAGCCAAGTGGTAAGGCGCGGGTTTGCAAAACCTGTATTCGCGAGTTCGATTCTCGCCTCCGCCTCCAATTTTAATGGCCGAATCCTTTAGAAATAAGGGATTCGGCCATTTTTTTAATTCGAAAGCTCTTTGTGAGAATGCGAGGAAATGCTCCCGATTGCAGGGAAAGCGGGCAAAAAGAGGCAGAAGGAAACCACAAAGACGGCAAAGCGGATGGATTTTTGGTTTCATGGCATGAAAACGGGCAAAAAATGATGGAATCAACCTTCAAAGACAATGAGCTTATTTCTGGGAAGTTTTGGAACAGCAAAGGTGAAGAGGTTGATTCACTAGAAAAGGCTGCTCCCAGACAGCGTCACCAGCCTCGGGGATGACGTGTTCCACAACCTCAGCACCCATCTTCTTGCCACCCACGCAAGACATACCCAAAAGCAAGTGGCCATAGCCACACCGATCCTTAGCCAATAAATCTAAGCCCTCATTTTTGATCGAAAAAAAAGATGTAAATCAAAAAGCCCCAAAAGTAATCGGGGCAAAGGAGCTTAATCAAAACCGAGAGAGCCATCATTCATAAAATCAAATTCTAACTGTTCCTCTTCTCCTCGAATTACAGGCTCAATATTGTCATTAGGTTCTTGGCTGCATTTGGATGTCTTGTCGTTGGAAGAGGTTTCATTCTTATAATTTCTCAAAACGTCTCATCATATGAACTCGCGAGAGTTTTTCTAAAATGAGGCCGCGTGTGTTTTTGAATCGACCAAATGGGGATTCCCAACCCCCTTTCGCCCCCCTCCGCTCCAGTCCAAATGCGCCCTTGCTGCGCGCTTTGAAAAAAGGGGTGCTTTGGTTGAGATCGACACGAGCGAATCGAGGGAAAAACCCGAAAATGGACGATGGGTCACGTGCGCGCTGGCAAGGAGGTTTTCCGCAAGGAAATCGAAGATGCGGGACTGACCTTTGTGGAAGAAGTAAAACTTGAGGGCTTGAAGGAGAACTACTTTCTTCGCTTTCGCAAAGAGTAATGGCACGGATCCCCGAGAAAGGCTTCGGCTTCTGGACGCTGCTTAACCATCTCTTTACAAAAAAGCGCCCCCTCCCACATCAGCGCTTAACATCCCGATGCCATGATCTCTCTCGTAACCGAAACACAACCATGAAAAACATCCACCTCATTGCCATCCTCCTCGCAGGAACCGCCACCCCAATTCTCGCCTAACGTCCCCAAGATCCTCCACCTGATCCCGTCATCATGACAATCGATAAGAATAACGATCAGAAACTCTCCTCCCGCGAAATCCGAGGAGCGGCCAAAGCCCTTCTCAAACTCGACAAAAACCACGACAAGACACTCAGCCAAGACGGTTTAAGAAGAAGGTGTTTCCGATGAAAATAAAGAAAACGGATTTAAGAACAAAATTATGCAACTCAAGTCGACCAGTGTTGTTCAATGCTATGCTAGGCTTTGGCACGTTACTCGTTAGGACTCTGACTTGTGTCCCGTCCTGATGATTTTTAATTCATGAAGAATAAAATTTTTGTAGCTCCTTTTTTTGGAGGTCCTGCTTTGGACGCTCACGCGTTTGGTGGAGCAAAGTCTTTTGGATTTTATATGAAGCTTGCCGCGATTATCGTTTCCCTTGTCTCTTCAGCGAAGGGGCAATTCGAAGGGGCTGAAGATTTTTCCAGCGCTCTTCGTCAGGAGAAATGGTTCCCCTTCACTAAAGGTGTCGGGAGCATATCGCTTTCGAGTCAAGAATTCAATTTCATCTCATCGTCCTCGGTCGGTGAGCACGAGGCCGGATTGTCCTGGGTCAATACTCCGGTGAAATACTCAGAAGACTGGGAGTTTCAGCTAGATGTGGCGAATGCTTTGAACGTGTCGAATTCTTCCCGCTATGCTGCGACAGGCATTTACGTTGCGAATGGGAACGACGACAATGATCTCGCCTACCTCGAATTTTACGGGACCTACTTTGATGATCTTGGTCGGTCTGTGAAGGGCTTCACGACGGGATTGAGTAACAACGGAACAAATTTTCACGAAGGAGACACTTTCGAACTCCCCTTTGATACCGGCGCTCTCCGGGCAAAGTTCAATAACAGTGAACGGTCCCTGACGTTCTACTTTCACACTGGTCCAACCGAGAATGGATACTTCTGGCAAACTCTGGCGAAATACGGATTGGATGGAAGCAATGGGACGGAGGCCAATGTGAATTGGGCCATGCTTTCGAATGCCGAGTTCGACGTCGGTCTCTATGGAACGGTAGTAGGAACCCGCTCGGTTGTCGGCCAAGTCACTGCTGATAATTTTACCGCAGATCGACCGGCCTTGGGGGTGCATCAGGTTGACTTCGAACTTGAGGTTTCTCTCAATGCAGCTGGCGACGCGGTGGCACTGAGTTGGTTCTCCTTCGACGGCTTGGAGTATGTGGTTCAAGTTTCGAGTGATCTCGTCAACTGGTCTGATTTGAGGACGGTCGCCGGGACCGGTGCTTACTCCGGATTTGAGGTTGTGGCAGCTTCCGAGGAGGTTGTCTTTTACCGTATCTATTCACGAATTCCCTGAATTATTTTACCCATGTCTTCACTTTTACAAAATGACGGTTCCAAATGCGGAGCAGGACAATCTCAGTTAACGCCTCCACCACCAAGTCTGGTGGAGGCAGACCGATTTGACCTTCCTGACGTCGACTACAATTTCCGGGGCGACCAGTTTTGGCGTCAGATTCCTGGATGGAAAGATGTCAGCTCAGCAGAGTTTGGCGATTATTCCTGGCAGCAGCGGAACAGTGTAACTTCGCTCTCGCGGATGGCCAAGGTGCTTGGGAATTTGTTGCCTGATTCGCTGGCGAAGGATATTGCAGCGGGTCTCGAGCGCACTCCGATGAATGTGCGTATGACTCCCTACATTTTTTCCCTGATTGATTGGAGTAATGCGATTGATGATCCGACCCGGGCGCAGTTTCTACCGCTCGGATCACAATTCCTAGATGATCATCCATGCTACATGGACGACTCCCTCAATGAGGATGGCGACAAGGCGACTCCTTACCTGACCCATCGTTACCCGGACAAGGTTCTCTTTTTGCCGATCACACTTTGCCCAGTCTATTGTTCGTATTGCACTCGGAGCCGAGTGGTGGGTGGTAGCACGGCGGTTAAGAGCAAGTCGACTTACGGCGCATCCAAAGGCGAATGGGAATCGACCTATCAGTATATTCGCGACAATTCACAGATTGAAGATGTCGTGATTTCGGGAGGCGATGCGTTTCTCTTGCGGCCTGAACAGATCCAGGAAATCGGGATGACGCTTCTTGATATTCCTCATATCCGACGTCTTAGATTTGCGACAAAAGGGATCGCGATTCTTCCGATGAAAATTCTGAGCGATACCAAGTGGATGGCGGCGCTTGAGTTGGTTTGTCAGACCGGACGTGAGCGCATGAAAGAGGTCTGTATTCACACGCATTTCAGCACTGAGAATGAAATGACGAGTTGGACTTTATTGGCGATGCAAGAACTCGTGAACCGCGGGATCAAGGTGCGGAATCAATCGGTCCTCATTCGAGGCGTGAACAACTCCTTTGATGTGATGTATCGCACGGTCAAGAAATTGGCCTACCTCAATATTCAGCCCTATTATATTTACGTTCACGACATGGTGCCCGGATGCGAGCACCTCCGAACGACGGTAGCGGAAGCTTGCGACCTTTCGAAGCGGCTGCAGGGAACGATCGGGGGCTTTAACACTCCACGAGTTGTTTGCGATGCGCCGGGTGGGGGAGGAAAGCGGGAGGTTTCAAGCTTCGAGAACTACGACCGTTCGCTGGGGATTTCAAGCTGGAGTGCTCCGAGTGTGAAGGGCGAGGAAATCTTTCACTACTACGATCCGATTGACCAACTCCCGGAGGCTGGGCGTGAGTTTTGGGACAATCGGGAGGGGCTTGATCAACGGCTTGCGGAAATCAAAGCAAAGATGGGGAGTCCAGCTGAATTGGTATAGGTAATGGTTTCTCAAATTTTACGCACGGGTTTTGAAGACCAAGCGGAGGCGTTATTGCTCCACGAGCTTTTCGAGCGGCAAACTGAAAAGACACCTGAAGCGGTCGCTCTGATCACGGATGAACGTGAACTCACTTATCGAGAGCTTGATGAGCGAGCGAATCAGCTGGCTCATTACCTTGTAAAGAAGGGGGTGAATCCGGGCGATTTGGTTGGGCTTTATACCTTTCGTTCTGAGGTTTCGGTGGTTGCAATTCTTGGGGTTCTCAAGGCTGGAGCCGGTTATGTTCCGATCGATCCGGCATTCCCGGAAGAGCGGATTCGGCATATTCTCGCCGATGCTGAGATTTCGGTGGTCCTTTCACTGGAGTCTTTGCAGGAGAGTCTTCGCGAGTGCTACGGTGGTGAAATCGTCTCCATTAATGACGGCGAGTTGACGCGTTTGGAATCTACTTCGCGAGTCGAAGTCCGGCACGATGATCAAAATCTCTGCTACGTAATTTACACGTCAGGGACGACGGGGAAGCCGAAGGGCGTGATGACGGAGCATCGCAATACGGTTTTATTCGTGCATGCCTTTAATGAAGTCTGCCAAGTCACTGCGGAGGACAGAATCTATCATGGATTTTCTCTCGGCTTTGATGGTTCGGTGGAGGAGATGTGGTTGGCCTTTTCAAATGGAGCATCTCTGGTGGTCGGGCCTCAGGAGACGGGGGCACTTGGAAACGAAGTGGCTGCTTGCATCAAGCGCCATGGAGCGACCTTTTACTCAACAGTCCCTACGGCGTTGACGATGATTACGGAGAATCTTGAGTCGATCCGTGTTCTCATTGTGAGCGGAGAGCAATGCCCGCCGGAGCAAATTGCGAGGTGGGCCGTGAACGGGCGTCGCATGTTGAATGTCTATGGCCCGACTGAGGCCACGGTCAATACGACGGCTGCCGAGTGTCGGCCAAATCAGCCTGTGACGATTGGCGTTCCGTTACGGGGCTATGATTTGTATCTTCTTGATTCCGAACAGAAGTCCGTGGCCGAAGGGCAGTCTGGCGAGTTGTATGTCGGGGGCGAGACCTTGGCTCGTGGTTATCTTAATCAGCCCGAGGTGACGGCGAAGGCCTTCATGGATGTCGAGTTGGACAATGGGGTTCAGCGACTCTATCGCACGGGTGATCTGGTGAAGTGGGATGAAAAGGGGGAGCTGCTTTTCCTTGGACGGATTGATACACAGGTTAAGGTTCGTGGTTATCGGATCGAACTCGCTGAGATTGAGACGCTCCTTCTTGAGCAGGACAAGATTCGGTCGGCAGTGGTTAATGTCGTTGAAGAAGCCGGGGTGAAGGAATTGGCTGCTTTTATAGTGTTGGAAGATGAGGAAGAGACATTGGACCGATCCGAGCTTCACGCCACCTTGAAGACCAAGTTGCCGGTCTACATGCTTCCGAAATTTTTGGATATCATTTGCGAACTTCCAACCTTGGCTAGTGGCAAGGTGAATCGCCGGGAACTTCCTGCTCCCAAGCTTCTCTTTCGAGGCAAAAAAGAGGTGGTCACAAATCCTCCCAGCACTCGCATGGAGATCGCTCTTGCGGCAATTTGGAGTGACCTTTTCCCCGGCGTGAAACTCAGCACGACGGACGATTTTTTCACCGAGTTAGGCGGGCACTCGATGCTGGCGGCCCAGATGGTGACGAGAGTGCGGGACGTCATCGGAGTGGATTTGGCTCTGCGTGAAGTTTACAAGAACCCCACTCTTGGTGAGATGGCGAATTATCTGGATGCTCAAGAGGTTCTGGATGCGGAGGAGGATCCTGTCTCGCATGAGCCAAAAGATCGTCCAATGAACGGTCTGAATCGGCCTTCGGTGGCGATTATTCAGGCGATTGGAATTTATGGGATCTATGCTATCCTAACGACGATCGCGCTCGGTTTCTTTTACATTTTCTGGAGAGCTTTGACTCATCCTACAATGGGGACCGCTGGAATTGTGACGTGGGTCACGGCCATCGTGATCCTTGGTTATCCGACTCTCATTCTTTCGAGTGTCGTGATCAAGTGGGCTGTCATCGGGCGTTATCGACCGGGGGCTTATCCGATTGGTGGTTCCTACTATCTACGATGGTGGTTCGTGACTCGTTATCAAGCGCTTGCAGGCACGGGCTTTCTTTCCGGGACTCCACTGCTCAGCCTCTACTTTCGCCTGATGGGGGCGCAGGTCGGGAAGGGCTGCATCATCGACTCTGCCTTATGCACGTGTTTCGACTTGGTTGAAATCGGGTCTGGTTCGTGCATCGGAAACGAAACGCAGTTGTTGGGCTCAAGAGTTGAGGGAGGGTATTTGAAGATTGGTCGAATCTCGATTGGAGAAGATTGCTACATCGGGATCCATTCCACCTTGGCCCTGAACACCACGATGGGGGACGGGACAAAACTCGACAATTTGTCACTACTCTCAGACGGTGAGAGTATTCCAGCGGGCGAAAGTTGGAGTGGTTCTCCTGCGGTGCTCGCGGAGGTCTCGGTTCCTGCGGCGGAAGGTGGATGCTCTCCCAAGCGTCCGATTCTTTTTGGCTTTTTACACTACGTTCTGATCTACGTGATGGGGGTGGTTGGGGCCCTCTCTTTCCTGCCGATTCTGGCTCTTCTCTACGGAGCTTACGTGTGGGGTAGTTGGGGGCTTGCCGCGGTGGCCGCGGTGGCGGCCGGTCCGATTTCATTAGTCTGTTACTGCCTGATGGTGGTGGTGGTGAAGTACGTGGTGATGCCTCGAACCAAGACTGGTTTGTATCCGGTCGAAAGCGGGTATTACCTGCGTAAGTGGTTTGTTGATACCTTTTATCGATCAAGTCGAGTGGTGGCCTTGTCGCTTTATACCACCATTTATTTTCCGACTTGGCTTCGCATGCTTGGAGCGAAAATTGGTAAGTTCGCCGAACTCTCGACGGTGAGCCAGTTCGCCCCGGATCTCATGAAATTGGGCGAGCGGAGTTTCTTCGCGGATGGGTCGATCATTGGTGGACGGCGTTACTATCGTGGGATGGTTGAGATTGGGTTTTCTGAAGTTGGAGACCGTAGCTTTATCGGAAATAGCGCGATGTTACCGATCAACCGTCCGGTGGGGGATGATTGTTTGATCGGGTGTATGTCTCTTCCGCCAACCGAGCATGAAGAGACTCCCGATGGAACAGACTGGCTGGGCTCACCTTCCTTTGGGCTGCCACACCGCCAAATTGTTGGTAATTTTGATGCGTCGGTGACTTACCAGCCGACTGCGAAACTCGTCTTCCAGCGTTGTCTGGTTGATGGGATGAGGATTTTGTTTCCTTCGATTTTGACCTTCGTCTTTGTCTTAATCTACATCGCCTTCGTTTACTTCTCCTATACCCAGTGGGGAGAGCTGGCGACGATCCTCCTTGCGACTGGGGTTTCACTTATCTTGGATGTCGTGGCTTGTCTTTTGGTGGTCGTTTATAAGCGAGTGCTCTTGGGGAAGATTAAGCCTGGGATTCATCCGCTTTGGTCGATGTTTGTCTGGAAAAATGAGGCGGTGAATGGAGCCTATGAATCGATCGTGGCCCCTTCGTTTGTTCCGATGCTGGGGACGCCATTTCTAGCTCCTTTCCTTCGTCTTCTCGGATGTAAGATCGGGAAGGACGTTTACCTTGGAACGACTTTGTTCTCGGAGTGGGATCTCGTTGAGGTGGGGGATCACGTGGCTCTCAATGCGGGAACAGTTGTGCAGAATCACCTCTTTGAAGATCGGGTGATGAAGGCTTCTCATTTGAAGATCGGGGATCGTTGTTCGGTGGGAAACATGGCGGTGGTTCTCTATGATACGGAGATGAAGGAAGGGGCTGAACTAGCGCCGCTTTCACTTTTGATGAAGGGCGAGACTGTTCCACCTGAAACTCGCTGGAGTGGAATTCCTACCGCTCGCGACACGGTTGCTGAGGAAATCGAACCTCAAACAGATGAGGTCATTTCTACGGCGGCTGATTTACGTCAGCGCATCTCATCGATTGATGTTCTGCGAGGCTTAGCGGTTCTCGGGATCTTGTTGATGAACATCCGTTCCTTTGCCGCTCCTGATGCAGGGTATTTTAATCCGCTGGAGGTCAGTGATGACGCGCTGTGGAATCGGATGGCCTATTACTTCACGAGTATCTTTGCGGATCAGAAATTCATGGGCCTCTTCTCGATTCTCTTTGGGGCGAGCTTCATTATATTGACTCGGAATTTACGGGAGCGTGGGCAGGGTATTTTTGGGGCCCTCTTGCTTCGCTACTTTTGGCTTTTCCTCATCGGGGTGGCCCATTTCTTCTTATTTTGGGCGGGGGATGTTTTGGCAGTTTATGCGATTTGCGCGATCCCTCTGCTACTCCTCTTTCGTCTGCCTTCGAGCTGGCAGTTTGGATTGGGGCTCTTGGTTTTTCTTCTTCCGGCGGCCTTTAATGGGTGGATTCAGCACTCTTTGCCAAGCTTGGATGAGGAGAGTCGTAGTTCGCTTGATGGATACTGGGAGCCTTATGTGGAAGATGTAGAAGCGGATCAGGTTTTCTATCTCGAGGCATCTTGGAAGGATCGGGTTGTAAATCGTTGGGAGGCCGAGACTGAGCCTGGAGCGAATCGGGGAGAGGATCTCTTAATTGCTTCTGTCTGGGGTAACTTCTTCGCACGTTCTTTGGGGATGATGCTGATTGGAATGGCTCTCTTCCGTTGGGGGATTCTTTCTGCTAAGCGTAGTAAAGCCTTCTATCGACGCTTGGTCGGCTGGGGTTTTGGGGTAGGGATTCTGCTCGCGCTTTATGGGCTGGAGACCACGCTTTTCCATGAATGGAAGTGGGACTATGCGCTCTTCGCTGGGCGTATTCCGAACCACCTGGCGACCATTCCGATGGCTCTTGGTTATATCGGCTTGATCATGCTTTGGGTGAAGTCAAATCATTGGCGATTCCTCCGGACTTGTTTGGCGAATGTGGGCCGGGTCGCGCTGACCTGCTATCTGGGGCAGACCTTCCTGTGTCTCTTTATTTTCTATGGACTGGGGCTGGGGCTCTATGGGCAATTCGACTTTCTGGAACAGCTCGGTGTCGTCTTGCTGATCTCCATTCTGCAGCTTTTCCTCGCGAGCGCTTGGCTGAATCGTTTTCCGTATGGCCCGTTGGAGTGGGTCTGGCGCCGTCTGAGCACGGGGTTCGCAAAATCACGTAAATCTATTGAGTCATGAACCTTCCACAAAACAAACTTGGTAACGAGCGAATCGTAGCCATCGACATTCTTCGTGGATTCGCAGTCTTGGGAATTTTACTGATCAATATCAGGTCATATGCGATGCCCGATATTTCTCTCTCGAATCCTTCTGAATTTGGGAGCGACTCGAATCACGATCGCTTTGCCTACAATTTGACCTATGTGTTCGCGAAGCAGAAGTTCATGGCAATTTTCTCGATGCTCTTTGGGGCGAGTGTCCTGCTCTTCACGGATCGCTTGCTTCAAAAGAAGAAGGGGCCTTGGGCGCACTTTGTGAGGAATGGCTGGCTAATGCTTTTTGGTATAGCGCATTTGATTTTGATTTGGAGCGGTGATGTTCTCTTCATCTATGCCGTTTGTGCTTTCCCTCTTTTCTTTCTGCGCAAGCTACCGCCGCGCTGGCATCTGGGCTTGGGAACAGTGGTGTTTTTTATTCCACTTCTGATTTCTGGTTTAATCGAAAGGGAGGTTCCGAACTTCGATGAAGAGGGACAGGACTTATTCTATAGCCTGTGGCATCCATATGCGGAGGATCTTGAATCGAACGTGGAGCGTTATCGGGGAGGTTACCAAGACCAGGTTGTGAGTCGGTGGAATTACGAAACTGATTTGGGAAGCACCAGAGAAGAGCTAATGCTCACAGCTAGTTTGTGGGGGAACTACTTCGCGCGATCCTTCGGGATGATGCTGGTTGGGATGGCGCTTTACCGTTGGGGAGTTTTTGGCGCGAAGTTGAGTGCCCGAGCTTACCGTCACATGGCGTGGTGGGGACTTGGGATTGGGATTCCGCTTTGCCTTATGGGACTGGAATATAATCTCTACAATTCGTGGGACTGGAAGACTTCTTACTTTTACGGTCGGATTGGGAACTTCCTGGGGACGGTTCCGGTAGCGATTGGCTATATTGGCCTCGTCATGCTGTGGTGCCAGAATGGGAAGGTGTCATGGATACGATCTCGATTAACGGAGGTGGGGCAGACGGCCCTTTCTTGTTATATTGGGCAGTCTCTCATCGCGACGTTCATCTTCTATGGCTTCGGACTCGGGCTCTATGGGAGTATCGATTACCTCCTGCAGCTTGTCATTGTGGTGGGGATTTGGGTCCTCCAATTTTTTGTGGTTCAGTTCTGGATGAAACATTTCAAGCAAGGGCCTTTGGAGTGGTTGTGGCGTTGCTTGACGTATTTTCGTCTCCAGCCGATTCAACGGGAGAAGCCGAAGACGATTGAGGGAAGCTCTGTCGAGTAAACTCGCTTGCTAGGAATGGAATTTTCCATACTTTTCGTTTCTTGAAGCTCACTTCGATCAGCCTTGGCCTTTGCACCGCGATTTCCACGATGGCGGTGGCGAGCGAATCTGAGGGCCTCGACTATGGTTTCTGGGTTGATTGGTCGAGTCGCCACACTTCGAGGGGGCGTGACTATCTGGATGGGAGCGGTGCCTTTTCGCAGGGAATCTATGTGGGGGTTGGGCATTTTGGATTTGAGTTGGATCGAAGTGGCGCGATAGAGGACGGCACGAAGGAGCTTAATTTTGATCTCTATTACTTTCGTGAGTTTGATCGTTTTTCGTTTCATGGCGCTTCCGAGTATAGCGATTGGACGAGCACTGATTTTCAAGTGGGGGGGAGTAGTCTTTCATTTGGCGGGACTTACTTTGATCTTCCGGCAGGTCTTTGGGTCGCGGGTGATGTGGAATACTCGATTGATCGGAATGGTTTCTTTTCTGAAGTCTCAGTTGGGGCAGACATCGAGCCATACGATTGGTTGACGCTCACGCCATCTTTGAGTGTTGGGTTTAATAATGGATACGTTGAGAATGGGCATGATGGTTTGAATCATGCGGTAGCGAATCTCTCGGCTGATTTTATGCTGAGTGATCATTTCAAAGTGACGGCTTCGGCGGCTTACAATTGGGCCATCAACCGAGAGTCAGATTTTGTGAGATACTCTAACGATGCCATCTTGCGCGACTTTTTTTGGACAGGACTCTCGGTGTCAGTATGGAGGGATCGGGAGCGACGCTCGGAACGGTCCGCTTCGTTGCAAGAGCGTTGCGAGGTGACTTTTGGGACCTCGGCGTGGGCGACGGCTTTGAGCGGGGCGATTTCGATTGGAGACGATAGCCCCGGGGCAGTTCAAGAAATTGATGACGCCTATAACCAAGTTCACACTGGTCTTTCGATTGAGGTCAGTCGTGGACGTTGGAGTCTTCTCGTTGATGGCAGCTACGCGAGCTTTGGGGCTGAAGTCGAACCTCTGTTGTCTATTTTTGCTCCGACTCCGGTTGATGTCCAATTAGCGAGTGTTGATCTGGCTGCTGGGTATCGGGTCATCGACAGCGACAGTGCAAGTGTCGATTTTTTGGCGGGCCTTCGTTACAATCACTTGAAAACCGAGTATGAGTTTGGCAGCCCAGAGAGCAGTGAGTTGAACTGGATTGATCCTTCGATTGGAGTGCGGGCCCGGATGAAGCTTCGGGAGAATCTAGAGTTCTCGACGCGTGCGGAATTCGGAGGTTTTGAAGTTGGTTCGGATCAATATTGGCAAATCGATATCGGTCTAGATTACCAGTTGACTGATCATCTCTCGGTGAAATTGCGCTATCAGCATCTCGAGCTTGATTACACGCAACACGATAACGATGTGAATTTCACCTTTAAGGGGCCGAAGATTGGCGCAAGTTATCGATTCTAAATTCGCAAATGAAGCCGTGGCCTAATTCTCCTTCTTACGAGGTCATCCATCTCTGGATGTGTCGGGATCTGTTGTCTCCTCGCGTGGATGAAGCATTGGAATTACTCGCTCCTGAGGAACAGGAGCGAGCCTTGGGCTTTCGCTTCGAGGATGATCGGAGGCGTTATCTTGGAGGAGCTCTCCTTCAGCGGACTGTCCTAGGGCATTGCCTTTCTCGTCCCTCACTAGCCCTTTCGTTTGTTCGAAACGAATGGGGTAAGCCTTCTCTGAATCAGGGCGATGATTCGGCGATACGGTTTAATTCATCCCGTTCCCACGAGGTTGCGATTCTGGCCGTCGGAGCTGAGAGCGAGGTCGGGGTGGATGTTGAGTATGAGCGTGACTTAGATTTGAGTATGAGGTGTCAATTCTCGAAGGCGGAGCGAGGCTTCATCGAGAACGCTCCATCCTCAACTCAGGCTTTTTTTGAGATTTGGGCTCGTAAAGAAGCTTATATTAAGGGGATTGGACGTGGGCTTTCTCATCCATTGGATCAATTTGATGTGAGTCCGTGTGGGGAGGGATTTGTGCACGATTGGTCTGAGGATTCTCCTTCCGAATCGTGGAGCGTGCGTTCGGTGGAATTGCCAATCACTGGCTACGCCGCTGCGATTGCGGCGCCGTATCAGTTTCTTAGGTTTGAGATCATCGAAGTTAGTTTTGACGAATTGCTGGCGAGTTTCGCATGAGGCATATTTTTCTCGATGACTGCAGTTCGAAGGCGCAATCAGCTTTCGAATTGGGGGTCTTTTGAATTCGCTGGATATCTCTTTTGTAGGAGTTAGAGGGAGATAGAAGAGACACTCTAAACCGGTAGAGACCTTTCTCATCCATCGAGCTTGCCCGTTTTTCCCATTTGTTTGCCAGTTCAATCTCGGGTGTTGCGGTTGGGTCAACAAAATGCGCTCCCTGCGAGTTGAACGCTGCTTTTCTAAATCCGCTGCGCATCCTGTCTGCTTCCGGGGCATCAAGTGCTTCAGCTATGATGATGCGGGATGGTCGACTTGCGCGGCTTTACTGGGTCACGAAACTAGTCCGCAGAATTTACCGGAAAGGTTGGAGACCGCGATCGATTATGTCTCGGGGAAATCGACCTACTACTTCCACCATCGCTTTCAATTTTTGGGGGATCCGGCGAAGGCTGAATTGCATTTACGGACGGTGGTCGATGATGGAGCGGTCTTTTATTTGAACGGGGTGGAGCTTAACCCCCTTTCGCCCCCTCCGCTCCGGTCCAAAGGCGCCTTCAAGGCCTTCCCGCCAAAAGAAAATTCCTAGCAGTATAATAGAAATTTCCGATGACCACACTTGAATTAAGGCACTAATAATCACGGAACTTTCAAGAGCACCGTTGGATATCTTGTCATTTTAGCAGGACGATCAATAGTGCTTGGCACGGAAACTGCCGGACCAGCTGGTTCGAATGTGACGAAAATGTCACTTACACGATTCTCCTCGTGCTAATTGACTCCAGGCGTGGCGAAGCGAACCCGTAAGACCCTCCAAAGCCGAAGGAGATCGATCCGCCGACAATCAAATCTCACTCCCAAGCTATTTGGCAAATCAAGGTTCTCTAATCTTGGAAATTGCGCAGACTTTTCGCGCATGAAAATCGCCTCATATCGGGCCATCTTTGAAGATGGTCCAGAGGCCAAAGAGGAAGACAAGTTGTTTTTTGATTGGTGTCGTTGCCATTGGATCTCGCGAAGACATCTACAAGGCCGTAAATAAAGTTTCTTTCTGCCTGCCCAAAGCCGCCTTTATGTAGTAGCTTCATTTTTAAGTTTATGGGATTTTGTGCCACACCAGCTTCGCCTGAGAAGTGCGACTCCACCGAAGAAAGCGGCGTCAGGAAACTTCTTGAAGACGCTCAAGAAAAAAAACTTTCGCCCCCCTCCCCTCCCCTCCGGTCCAAAGGCGCCTTCAAGGCCCTCCCGCCAAAAGAAAATTCCTAGCAGTCCCAAAATCCCGTTTGCGATGACCCCATGAGCTTCTTTCGTAAAGGCCGCTTGCCATCCACTGGCCTCGCTGCAGTCCTTTGCTTCTGTCAATTTCAAGAGGCGTTTGCTGAAGTCGTCATCAACGAAATCGGCGTCGCGGGCAGCGACCGTCTGCTGCGATCGCATCCGGATGGCCGTCCACGGTTGGGCTGGGGAGCGAGTTGGTGCGAGTTCGAGTTCGATGACTCTGATTGGACAACGGGCGTGTCACCATTCGGGTATGGCACCGATGGAATCGCCACTGATCTGGAGGACCAAATGCTCGGTCGAACGCCGTCTGTTTATTTGAGAAAAATCTTCACCGTCTCCGCAGACGACGCGGCCAGGGCAGAGCCCTTCAACCTAACCGCGCAGGCAGACAGTGGCTTCGTCGCCTTTATCAACGGTCATGAAATCGCTCGCGCAAATCTCGGACGGCCAAACAGCTTTGTTTTCCACGTTCAGTCGACCTTCTCCAGCGCGGAGTCGGACGAGACGCTCAACTACGACTCGGTGGTCCTGGCGAGCGATGTTTTGCGGCCAGGAGAAAACGTCTTCGCCGTCCAGGTCCAGAACACGGTCCCCTCGCAGATCAACGAACGTGACACCACGCTCGACCAAAGCCTCAAATTCGAGGCCTCGCTTGCCGTTGGCCTCCCCGATAACGAGTCTTCCACTCCGATTGAACTCACGAATGAGGACTGGAAGTACCGCTTGGGCCATGCTGAGCCGTCAGGTGGTGTTGTGGATTGGGTACACGCCACTCATCCTGATGTGGAAGGCGGGTTTTCCGATTGGATCGAGCTGTATAACAATGGCGCTGATGAGGTGGCTCTCGCGGACTGGCACCTGACTGATGATCAAGACCTGCCCGATCAATGGACCTTTCCTGACAATACCACCATACCGGCCGGCGGTTATCTTCTCGTGCTTGCCGACGGGAGCACCGAAGTGCCTGGAGACTATCTTCATGCAAGCTTCGCACTTTCCTCAAACGGCGAGTTTCTCGGGCTGAGCAATGCGAGTGGAGCATTTGTCAGTCAATTTGATGACGGCTTCCCTAAGCAATATCCATTCCAATCCTACGGACTGAGCGCTGGCGGTGACGGCAACTATACCTTCTTTGAATCGCCGAGTCCCGGCGTGGCCAACACCGGCGTTGAGCTCTTGGGAGCAGTGAAGAAGCCAAACTTCGCGCCCGCCGGTGGCGTCTACGATGAGACGGTGGAGTTGACCATCACCAGCACCACTGACGACGCGGTGATCCGCTACACCGTGGACGGGAGCGAACCAAGCGAGGTTAACGGCACGGTTTACGAACGCCCTATTTCGATCGAATCCATCGATGACAGGACCGGCACGCCGGTCCGCGCTCGGGCGTTTAAGGAAGGCATGATCACCTCAGCCGACGGCACCCAAACCTACTTGGTTGGAGTTGATGATGTTTTCAAAACGATCCCAACGGTCAGCTTGGTCGCCGACAGCGGCGAGGCCTTTTTTAAACCTCATGGGATCATGTCTATCGAAGGGCGCAATGTCCCAAGGAATGTCCTGGAATATTATATGCCCGCTATGCACGGTCGTTCCTTTGAGAGGAAAATATCCATGGAGGTGATCTACCCTGACGATGGCACCAACGTTCAGATCGAAGGTGGCCTTCGGATCTCGGCGAGTCAGTTCTCACGTGGTAACTTCTTCTTGCGAAGGACAGACGAGAGCCCTTGGGAAAGCAGACCCGCCGACAAGCCATCTTTCAATTTATTCTTCCGTAATGATTACGGCGATGACACCTTGAACTTTCCGCTGGTCGAGAACTATCCCGTCAGGCGGTTCCGACAATTTCGACTCCGGGCTGGCAAGAACGACATTACTAATCCCTTCGTCATCGACGAACTGGTCCGCCGAGTCTTCACTGATACGGGACAACGCGGTTCCGTCGGCATCCAGAATGCGCTCTTCGTGAATGGTTCCTACAAGGGCTACTACAACACCGTCGCGCGCTTGCGTGAAGAGCTATTTCAGGATCTAAATGGCAGCAATCAACCCTGGCAAGTGAAACACATTGACGTGTGGGCCGATGGGTCTCCCTTTGACGATGCCCTCAAAGACACGCCGGAGTGGGACCATCTGGAGGAGTTGTTAGGCAAAGATCTCAGAATCCTGGAGAATTACGAAGCAGTCATAGAAGAGTTGGATCCAATCAATTTCGCTGATTACTTCATCGTCAATCTCTACGGCGCGACAGAGGACTGGCCCCAAAACAATTTAGTCATCGCGCGCGAACTCTCCGAATCCGGCAGGTGGCGGGCTTACATCTGGGATGCCGAAGTCTCTTTCGGTGTCCAAAGCAGTCACTCGCTTACCTACGACTCCATCCTAACCGACTTGAGAAACTTGAGCGCCGCGCCGAGTAACGATCTCGCCACGGTGTGGCGTGGCCTCAGCAGAAGCCCAGAGTGGAGGCTGCTTTTTGCCGATCGCTTGCAGAGACATTTCTTCACCCCCGGCGGAGCGCTCACCAAAGAGAATCTGACTCGGCGTCTCGAAGAGTTGGCGGATGAAATCGCCCCATTGTTGGCGTTCGCTGGACTAGCCATCGATACTAGCGAGGTCGCGGAGTGGATCGAAGGGCGTGAAGATGTCCTGTTCACTCCCCGCAGGCACTGGGAGCGATACAAGCTTTGGGGCGAGGCGGAAGTGCCCGTTTTCTCGCCCTCCGGCGGAGCCGTCGAGGCGGGCACAACGGTGAAAATCTCCGTCGACACCCCGGACGAGGGAAGTTTCATCCACTATACCACGGATGGCTCCGACCCGCGACTGCCCGGAGGCACGCCCAACCCAGATGCCATCCTGGTTGATCTTGAAGCCGACACTGACGTTGTCATCGATACGACCACGACGATCAAGTCACGCGTGCAGATCAAGACTCCTGATGACAGCACTTGGGGTGCCCTGCGAGAGTCTACATTCCGAGTCGACTTCGAACCTGCCGGGTCTGGAAACTTTCTCATCTCTGAACTCATGATCGATCCTGAAGGGCCGAACGAAACCGAGAAGGCCGCTGGTTTCTCCAGCGCCAACTTTGAATACATCGAGTTTTACAACCCAAGCGACGTCACTATTGATCTGGCGCACCTGCGATACACGACAGGGATCGATTACATATTCGGCGAAGGAGACATCACGACCCTCGGACCCAAAGCATATGGTGTGATCGTCAATGACCGCGCCGCTTTTACCCTGCGCTACGACGAAGGCTTGCCGATTCTTGGTGATTACAGCAAGAAACTCAGTAACAGTGGCGAACAGCTCGAGATCTCCAATGGTAGGTTCGAGCCGATTGTCAGTGTGAGTTATAGCAATGAGGCCCCGTGGCCGTCCAATCTCAATGACGAAGGCAACTCATTGGTCTTCGCCAACCTTGTTGCTGGAACCGATCCCAACGATCCCGCCAACTGGAAGTCTAGCACCGTTAAGGGTGGCACTCCTGGCCGCGCAGCCGGTGCTGGACCGCTGTCCTCCGGTGCCTATGACGTTTGGAAAGCTGCGCAGTTCACCGTGGCTGAGTTAACCGATGAAGCCATTTCCGGACTCGCTGCAGACCCTGACCGTGACGGCGACAGCAACCTTGTTGAATTCGCCTTCGTCACGAACCCGAAGGATGCAAGCTCCTCCGTGGCCATCGAGGCCGAAGTGCGTGCTCTCAACATCGACGGGAACCTCGGTGATTACCTCACACTCACACTCACACAACGGACCGGCGCTGCCGTTCGCTATACGCTTGAACGCACCAGCAACCTTCAAACCTGGCAACTCGTCCCCGGCGTCGACCTCGTCGAGATCGATTCCCAACCCGGGGGCAAAGAACTGAGAACCGTCACCTATCGGACTTCATCGACTGAAGGAGTCAGCCAATCCTACGTGCGGTGGCGAGTGGAACTCACGAAACCCTAGCAGCGTGAAAGTGGTAATTTTACAGCAAAAGGCTAACGAAGACACATGATAGCTCTTCGGCACCACGTGATACCCCAAATAGGTCACTACAACTGATTCCCTTGCCCGCCGAAAAATCCTCACGACGCTTCATCTTCCAGCTCGGCTCCACTTTGAAACAACCCCCTTTCGCCCCCCCTCCGTTCGCTCCCCTCCGCTCCGGTCCAAAGGCGGCTTCAAGGCCCTCCCGCCAAAGGCAAATTCCTAGCAGTTCACAACTTATCCCTCGCCAAATTTCTTCAATTTTGTTTCTACTACTGACGTTTCCATGAAGTTTATTCAACCTTTGGCCCTTCTTTTTTCCCTCGCCGCCCTTGCCATTTCCCTTATCCGGCAACCCGAAACTTTACCTGAAAAAACCTCTCTATCAACCGATCGGCACGAAGCTAGAATCCGCTCCCTCGAGAACAAACTCGCCCAACTCGCCAACGCGACAAGGCAACCCGTCAACGAATTTCAAGATCCTCTCACGAACCAGTCTGACTCCGATTTACCACTCGATTCCGTAGGTAAGACTCCAACCAAACTCGAACAACAGCTCCGTGACCTTGGTGTTCTCGAGCACTTCCAGAAACAAAAAGTGAAGCTAGCAGAAGCCCGTTCCATCGTCCTAGACGCCGAGCGCGACCAGTGGGAAAGAGTCAAAACTCTCTCTTTGCTTAGGGACGGCGGAGAAATAGACGATGAAATCGTTTCCTCCATGATGCCTCTCTGGACAACTTCGCTTGAAGACCCGAAGGGCGGACAGCTTCGCTGGCAGCTCCTCGAAAATCTACGCGGGACTACCAATGGAGAATTCCGGACCAACATTCTTGAGTGGATCGGTGAAGAAGAATCTTCAAAAATGCGCGGCCAAGCGCTCGAAACTCTGGCGCCCATGGCTAGTAATCCCAACGTTACCGAATGGCTCGAATACCTCGCCGAAAACGACTCTGAACCACGAATCCAAGAACGCGCACTTGGGATTCTCGGAAACAACAACGAAGATAAGTAGGGACAAAACTCTCGGCCCTCCCTATCTTTTCCAAACTCGAACGTAAGACGGATATCACTCGCCCGCCTTCGCGGTGATCTTCATGTGGAAGACTTTGTTGTGCTCCCCCTTGCGCTTACCGAGACGCATGAGACCTTGTCAACAAGGCACCCAACTCTCATGTTCGCTAATGCGACAAACACCAGAATTCCAAAGGGTCGCTTGATTTTCAGCGATCAGGACACGCTCCGTTTCCCGCATCACCTGCAGGGTTTCCGGATTGACCTGCGCAATAAAAAGAGAAGCGCGATGCCGCGTGAAATACCGAGTCCGGTAGTGGTCGAGCACTACAATTACGTTCACCATAAACGAGCTCCCAGGACGTTTCGACTTCACGCGGTATCGAAGGCGGTCAGAGTGAAATTGGCTCCACTACCAGACCCTCCATCAACGCGGCTGCCTCTCGACGTCTTGTAACTCAGGTCACAAAAAACGGCAGGGCCGCCCTGAGGACGACCCTGCCGAAATTCTTGTCTGGCGGGAGCGCGCTGCTTTTCAATTCAGAAAAACACGCGACCCGGAACCGAGTCTTTCTAGTTCTTGCGAACGTAGAAGAAGAGTTTATCTACATCACCCAGAAGGTCAGATGGAATAATATAGCTCGTATTCTCTCCCCCGGTAGGGACTGTATCATCGACCTCCGACCACTCGTCCAGTGGAAGTGAAAGATCATCGGACGAAAATACCGCGTAGGATGTTCCTTGAGATTTTCTCGAATTCCAAGTCAGTGAGACGTCCCCATTTCTAGCGACCG
>Ga0209711_10000306_pt1 | contig 50282 bp, 12 predicted proteins | sample ArcticOcean_MG_C_7_FD_187441 | JGI IMG/M metagenome (GOLD analysis project Ga0209711, IMG submission 187441) | Marine microbial communities from western Arctic Ocean - ArcticOcean_MG_CB11_88 (SPAdes) (version 2) | ecosystem: Environmental > Aquatic > Marine > Oceanic | place: Arctic Ocean... | reverse complement strand
ATACACTCAAGCTCCATTTGAGGATATTTCTAAAAAGAAGTTTGAAGAGATGTTAAAGCACTTAGTAGATATTGATTTATCTAAAATAATAGAAGTAGATGATAACACTGACCTTAAGGGTGAGTTGGCATGCGCAGGTGGTGCATGTGAAATTAATTAAAATTATTGTAAATGGAAAAATGTAAAAAAGAACCTTACAAACCTTTACCTGATTACCTATCTATAGGGCCTTCTTCTATACATGGTGCAGGGATTTTTGCAAAGGAAGATGTTCCAAAAGAAATAGTTATAGGAATTAGTCATATATATGATCCTGAGTTTTTACATAACTTTATAAGAACTCCTTTAGGTGGTTTCATAAATCATTCTGAATCAGCTAACTGTGAGTTGATTGAAGAAGACGGAGACTACCACTATAAGAAGTTAAAAACAATTAGAAAAATTGAACTTGGAGAAGAGCTTACATTACAGTATTCTCTTTATGACATTTGTGATTACCTATAATAACTAGTTTTTAATGTAGAAACTTTTTCTTTTCTTAAATGATTCCCACTTGTTATAAGTGTACCAAATTGGTACAACATCTCCCCATTCTTTTCCTAGTCTCATTTTACCTTTATTAGGGGCCTTTTGGTAGTAGAATTCTTTGTCTGCTAACATCTCTTCCTCTGAGTTCCATAAATAATAAAATGGCATACGGACACTTAATGAAATAGCAGCTCCAATTTCACCTACTGATCTTGTTGCAGCAATAGGTGATGAAGCCATCTGCATTACTTGCTCGTATGCCTGAGGTGCTAAAGGCCAAAATAATACTTGTTCTTTATATAATCTATCTGTTTGATATAATGCTACATTTTGTAATCTTTTTCCAAAACTATCTGCTTTACACTCTTCACCTTTCCCTTCACAATCCCACATGTGCATCAATAAAGATTTCATGTAGTAAGTCATCATCATAAGTATTACCTCAGCAGCTGTCCTTTGTACATTAGCCATAGCAAATCGTCCTCTTTCACCTTTATAGTCTTTGTAGTTTGCACCGGCATTTTGTATATCTTCCATTGATCTAACAGTTTTTACAGTATGTGCCATAAACTTAAATGCGGTTATGTATCTCCCTTCTAGCCAACCTAAATTCTCATCAAAATATTCTGATCTAAATCTAGACTTAACAGCAGGAGCCACCCATTTGTGGAACTGAGCACCTAATTGACCAAGAGCATGTTGTTGTATGGCCATTCTATCCTCTTTAGCATAATTACCATGTATCTGCTTATTTACTTCTCTTATATAATTTCTTAAATCTCTTCTTGAATCTGCATTCCATTCAACTTTATCAGTTCTACCATATATCTGAATTTGATCAAAGCCTTCTTGAATCTTCATTTTCCCAGTTATATTATCATAGTCCATAGCATGATACAGTGATTTGCTTTCTCCTGTTTCAGAATTCCAAGCTTTACTACTAAGTACTATAGCAGTTCCAACTTTACTTTGTACATTCCATTCACCAGCATCTTGTAGTATGTACCCAAAATTCATAAACTTTTGCCAGTAACTTTCATCACCCTCTGTTCTTGTTGTCTCCCGCATGTCTGACTTTAAATCTAACATTCTGAGATAATCTATAAAAGCTAGAGTTTTATTAGGTAAAGGAGATTTATTATTTTTACTCACACCCATCTCAGCTATTTTTTGAAACATGCCCTCAACACCATGTGTAGTAATTAAAGCAACAGCTTCTGCATGCTCTTTGGTCCCAAAGTATCTACCTCCCAAACCTTCAATAGCATTATTAACTCTTCCCATTACGTAGTTATTAAGATTTCCAAATACATTAAATGCTACATATGTTGCTGATGAAACCTGAATAAGTCCTGCAGAAACTTTATCCATAAACTTTTTAGTAGTCTTATCGTTGTCATAAAAAACCATCTTCATCCACTGCTTTGCTTTTCTTACTGTACGTGCCTCAGTTCTAGTTGTAGATGTACCTTTTCTGCCTACAAGATTATTTGATTTATTCTTAGCCCATGACAAACCAGTATCAGTTAAATCTGCACCAAGATTAAACGTTCTATTAACTAGATTCTCATCTTTATTATTAAATTCTTTTCTTTGAAGGACTTCAATCATAGCCTTATAAGTATCTTCTAACTCTGACATGACATGGTAGTTTTCAGTCATACCTATCATCATCTTTAAACTATTACCCATATCCTGACTAATTTCTGAAACCAGTGGTGAACTCTTCCTTCTTATAATTTCACCCCTAAGGAAAGATATTTCATCACTGTATTCTTCTGATAATCTTTCAGACTTGCTATTAGTTCTTTTATTCTTTAGTACTTCAACCCTATCCTCTAAATCTTTAATATCTCTTTCACCTCTAGCAGTACCAACATAGAACAAAGGAAGATTGTCTTCTTCTATATTACCCTGAGAATCAACAAATACTTTAGTAACCTTAGTTGTAGTCCTGAAAACATTTCTAACATCTCCAGGTAATTCTTTCATTGCCCCCATTGTTTTAGTCCACATGTGTGCTATAACGTTAGGTTTTGTAGACAACTCTTCTGTCATTGCTGCTGCAACTGTTGGAGCTCTACCAAGCATATGTAGTGTCTCAGGAAGTTTCTGCAATAGATCATCTTCATACATCTTTACAAATAAGTTATAAAACTCTGTTTCTGCTCTCTCAACTTCAGTAGTAGGTTTTTGTAATTTGACCCATTTTTCATTTAACATACTACCTACACCTTCAACAAATTCTTGTGGTTCTACCCAGTTCTTCTTAACAACTCTTAATGGTCTATCTTTTGTTCTTACAACCTGTCCCGTAAAGTCATCATTTTCTCTTGTAACCTTATCATAGTCTACAAAGTCATAATATTTATTTTCATATTCATCAAAATCAGCATCTTCAATTCCTGCACGCCTTGTCCAATACCCACCATAAGTCGTAGATACAAATCTCTCATACTCTTGTCTTTCATTTTTAAACTCTTCTGTATACTTATGATACTTACCATCTTTGTATCCTTCAGGTCCTGTTAGTTCAGCCTTCATAAAATCAGACTTAGCTTTACGGTTTTTATATACTTCCTTATTATATTCTATCTGTTCATCTGAAGCATTATCTAAGTTATCAATATAATTATATTGTATATAGTCACCATTTGTGTTTTTTAATTTCTTATCAAGACTATTTAATATATCATAAAACTTCTTCCCAATCTTTTTTACATAACTGCCATCAAAAGTACCATCACTATTATAATTTAACATCCAATCAAATATGTTTCCTTTTGTTTTACCTTTAAGTCTCTCTAGTTTTCCCAGGGCTCTATTAACCATTTCAACCTTTAGAGCAACTTCATCCAATAACTCTTGTTGTTTAGATTTAAACAGTTTATCCATCACGGCTAATATTGTATCAGAAGATGTAGCCATGTCACCAGTAGCAGCTTCTATAACACCTATATCTTGACCCTCTGGTGACCTAACTCCTTTTATAATGTCCTGTAACACATCTTCACTAAGGTCAGTTCTTCTTGAGGTATTTTTTATAACATCTTTAACGTAATTATCAATAGCAATATCAAACACACCTTCTGTTCTACTATTGTTTCCAGTTCCAGATCTAATTCCTTGTAATAGATCAAGGGCTGCACCTAATTTTAATATTAACTTTGCTTGTTCTTTAGAGACACCTTCTACATATTCAAGTTGAGTTAAACCCCTATAATTTTCTATCATGCGTCTAAAATTAAGAATTCTAGTTATATAATCTTTATCACCAAACTTGCTAGGATCTGCAGCATATTCAGTAAACTCAGCTACATGTCTAATACTACTAGATAAAAAATCTGTATAAGCTGAGTCAACATGATTAGCTCTCAGTGCTGAGTTAAGTGCTGATATTTGTACATCAATCTGTCTTATGTTTTCTTTTCTAGTATTATCTAATGACAAGTAACTTTTAGATTGTTTTTCAAATTCCTTTAAAGAAACTAAACCAAGGTTAAAATCATTTAATGTTTTAGACATTGCCATATATAAATCTACAGACATACCTTCTGATTCAGCATATAGATCCTCTTCACCTAAGAATTCATCCAGGTTAACAATGTTTCTTCTTGAGTCTGATTCCTTTTCAAGTTCATCTCTCTGTGTATCATTTATACTCTCTGGAACAATATCATTTACAAGTTCTTGATTCTCACCCAAGTAATGAAGTGTAGTACCTTTTATTGTAAACTTACCTGAGAACTCTTGTCCTTCTTTAGTATTTTCTACATCTACTAATACATGATATGTTTGTGATTCATCGTTAACAACATACCCTTGATTACTAAGGATTCTTGCATAAACACCAGTTTGTAAAGAGTGTTTCATTTTTGTAGTTAACTTAAACTGCTCTTCTTTAGATCTAGCTTCTCTATACCAAACACTTCCTTCATTAACAGGAAACATTGATTTTTTATAAAAGTTGCTTAAATAACTATGCTTGCTGCTTTTTAAATCTAGTATAGTAAGTTTACCATCTCTATCAATCTTAAGCAAGTCAATTGTACCAGCAACTTTGCTGATTTCATCTGCAATTACAACTTGAGGTAATAGAACAGCCCCGCTGCCAAGTAACCCATCAACATAACTACTAAGGGAATTAAAGGCTTGTCTTCCTTGTTCTTCAGTTAAAATCTTTCCTTCAAGAATAACATCTTCATAAAGTTTACCAGATACTACACCATTAAGTATAGAATCAAAATCATTACCTAAGTCTCTGCTTAGTTCATACATTCCACTGTCTTCAAACTTACCGCCTATCATTGATGTAGTAGATTTATAAATATCACCTGACTCTATATTTACATATGTGTGGGAACTTCTATCTAAAATTACAGGAGTAGTATTAAGATCAAGAAATACATCTTCAGACTCAACAGCTATCTTAAAAAGATTATCAATAATATTCTTTTGTATATCATTACCCTGGTTCTTTGCATTATCTACAACACGTTGTGTTTCATTGGATAATGAATATTGTATTTTTTTTGACTTTTTAATCTTCATATCAAACTCAAGATTCTTTGTATTAAGCATCTTAGCTAATTCAGTCATTGACATCTTCTTGATGTTAGCTGTATTAACCTTTAGAGTTCTACCTGTATAACTAACAAGATAAGAAGAAACAAGATCAGCAAACCATTGTAGTAACTCAGCAATCTTATTTGTCCATGATCTAGTTGGTGTGCTTTCATATTCTTTATTAAAATGTCGTGATAGAGCTTGTGTAACTAGCTCAAGATCTCTTTCTACTTGATCTATAATTCTACCATTTCTATATGAATCTGCAATCTGTTGTTTTAATTGAGGAAAATTCTTTCCAGCTTCACTTAGAAGAGAGTCAAACAGTTGTCTATTCCCACTTCTTACTGAGTTGATAAATGGATGTAATACTTCTTCTATTGCTATATCAGATGTTACTCTTCCTTTTATAAGTATCACATTACCCCCAAAATAAAAACTTTTAACTTTATCAAAACGCACCTTCCTTCCTGGTAATTGTTTATGGAGATCTTCAGCCTCTTTAACTGTCATCCAATATGATTTTACATTTGGAAATAAAGTTGTTAGGTGTCTAACAAGTTCCCATATGTATGTTTTATTTTTATCACTTCTTTCAGCTATTAAGTCTGAATCAGTAAACATATCATTGTTTACACTAACCTTAAATGTCTTCTTACTTCTAATTGGACTTAACTTAATAGTATCAACACTAATATTATTATGTAATAAATACTTATTTAATCTATTTAGGTTATGTTCTAACACAACAGGGTCATGCTTGTATGTTATAGCGTTACCATGTACAACATAAATATCACCTTCATAAGTTGTTACAATGCCTAACCTATCAAGGTTTGCTAATAAAGCAGTTCCAAACTTACTCTTATCAAGAGAGTGGAGAACTTTAATATCATCTATAACATCAATAGCTTCTTGAGTAGAAGGTATTAGGTCTGACTTAGCAGACTTCTGAAATCTATCAATGATGCTATCAACAACTAAATTATTGTTGTAGACTTTCATTAAAGCCTTGTATTCCGTTGTGTTTTTGTTAAAGCAATTTGCCATAGTATATTAGTTTAGTAACAGCTTTTTAGTCTGTCTATAAATTGTTTTTCATTATCAAGATTATTCTGGTCTTCAAAGATAGTAAATAATTCATTAATAGAACTTATGTTTAAAGCATCCATTAATTTAAGTCTTTGAGTACTTGTAAGGGAATCCCAGTATTCATTAATCATAGGATAACGATCACTATCATCAGTCTGTTCAGTCTCCTTAGATTTGTTTAGTATTGCCTCTAAATCAACAAACCTTCTAGCATCTAAGTTATAGTCTTCTTCAGTAGTATCATTCATATCAAGAGTAGAATCTACATCTCCACCTATTGTTCTACCTGTAGTTTGATCATAGTCTTCTAATAAATCTCCTCTCTCAAGTGTAGTATATCCTTTATCAGTAGCCGTTACATCATCAGTCTCACCAAAAGCCTTATCCTCTCCTGTTCTTCTTGTTGGGTCAAACATATCTTCAAGACCATCATATGCATTATCATCTATACCTAATAGAAGGTCATCCCACCCTTCTGTCTTATCTTGCTCATTATCTCTCAATTGAGTATAAGACGGTCTAGCTCCATATAGGTAAGCTGGTCCCTTCTGCTGGCGTGATCCTAATTTTTCAAATAAAGAATACTCACCAATAACACCTTTAAACAAACCGTTATCATCCATCATATCAAACATATCAACACTAACTGAATCAGCACCTACTTTAACCATACCATCCATTTTGTAATTTCTATATTCTCTGTTACCTCTTACGTCTTCTTCAATTATCGTAATAGCGTATGGGAATGTTACAATAATTCTTGGTTTACCTTTCTTATTTGCTGTTTCATATGTTATTCCTAACTCTTTAAGTACTTTTTTAGTTTTTTCAAGAGCTGTTTTTTGTTTTCCAGTTAATAGTCTATCTGTACCAAACATTGATTTTAAACCCTTTATCGCATTAATTCTAAGAGTTCCTTCATCTAGTCTTTCAATAGCTCTGTTATTAATTGACTGAGATGTAGCTTTAGCCATATCTTTTACATAATCTCTTGTTACATATCTACCAGTTTCTTTATTAACAACAAATTGTTTTTGAGCTATTCTTAAACCTTGAATCATTGCCCTATCAACTAAAGTAAGACCCTGACTAATTGTAAAGTCAGAGTGACTCATTAATGCATCAATTAAATTTGTGTTTAAATAATTTTGTTCTAGAGATGACACCACTAACTCTGTCATTAATGCAATAGGATCTATTTCTGAAACACTGCTGGTCTCACCTCCCAGTATGAGTTTTCCACCATCAGACTTATTATATTTATCATATGTCTTCTTGTCAAACGAACCTGTTCTTAAAGACTGGAATGCTTGCTCTACACTGCTATACTCTTTAGTCACTCCTAAAAATTTATAACTAAACTTACGCTTTGCAAGATTAGATAACAGTTTAGTATTAGCATCACCTTCTTCACCAAAATAGTTAATGTTTATTGTTGAGTCAGGAATAGTAGCTTCTTCAGCATCTACAACAAATGTTTGGTCAACCTTGTTTGAATTAATTTGAACAATAAACTTACTGCTGTTTACTCCATCAGTAAATCCTTCTATTAGTTCATATTGTAATTCCTTATACGTAGCACCAAACACCCTGTTATACAATGTATCTGAAGGATTAGTGTCTAAGAATAACTTATGTACATCAGTAACAACATTAAGTTGGTTCTGAAGTAAGGTTGCAGGAACTATATTTATAAAACTTTCAGAATTAAACCTAAGACCATCTTTAACAGTTAAATAATTAATTATATGCATTAAGTCTTGTCTTGTGTTAACATCTGCATATAATTCCAACATTGATGATTGTAAACTACTTAACTCTGCATCAGTAAACTCTGTCCAGTTACTCGTTATCAGTCTGCTAAACCCTTGCCTGTTGTCTTCATGTTTTGTATCTATAGCTACAATGTGTTCATTTATAAAATAATTCTGTTTACCTTGACTTGTTAAATACTTTCTTACTCTGTCTACTACAGAAATTACTGTAAACTTTTCACCTAATGCATCATATATAAAACCATTACTTAAAGATGCAACTTGATCAGCATGTGTATCATCAAACTTTAACCATTGTATATATGCTTTACCAGATAAATAACTAGTTATCTCACTAGATAATATTCTTCTTTCTTCAGAACTAAATTTCTTAGAGTCTAGATTACTTAACAAAGACTGTCTTAATTTAAGGAAAGGTTGTGTTCTATTTAATAAAATTTTAGGTAAAATACCATAGTTAATTTCCTTTAATATATTCCAGTATGTAGCTTGGAATTTTTTACTCTTATTATTAAAAATCTTTCTAACATCAAATGGTTTGTCCGTCTTACTAAAGTCTTTATCATTTAACTCTAATCCTAACTCTTCAGCTGCATCAATTGAATCCTCAATAGCTGCTGTGTCTTGACCTGTACCCTTTGCAATGTTAAGCATTACACCAACGTTTCTTACAAAGTCAGTATCTCTTTTTGCTTTTTGGAACTCAGTAAGAACAGCCAAATCAAATAATGCTTGATCATTTGTTAATACTTCAAACTTAGACCCTTTAGGTTCTTTTACATATCCTGCTTTTGTACTACCTTGAGTACGGTTTATTTTAGTTTCATTACTAAACTTAATCATTTCCTCTGTAGTTACTTGAGGAAGCTCTTTAGTTTCTTTCTCATTTGCTTTACGTTTAAGAACTGTTTTTTCAATATAAATGATTCTATCATTTAACCTCTTATCAAAACCAGCTTCCATTCTTCCTTTTGATGCTAACTCTTCATAAATTAAGTTAATAGCTGGGTGATTTATAATTACTATTGCAGTATTCATATCAACACCCATAGCAATTAAAGTACCTAATACTGGAAGAGATTGTTGTGTTATACCTAACTTTTGTGCAAGTTGTTCATTTGCATTATCCACAATACCAGAAATAAGTGCAGAAATAGCAAATTGTTTTCTGTATTGCTTAACATCTTCTTCCCCTGTCTTAGGATCAATAGCATACTTTTTCACAAACTTTGTATATTTGTGATCATTAAGCTCATAAGGAACTGCTTCTTTTTTTAATATAATATTATTTTCACTCAACACATTAAGTGGTAAGTTAGGTGCAACAATAGAGCCAATTCCTCTAGAGAATTCTTTGTTGCTATTAAATGCTACAGCTTGACCAAGTAAATTATATGGATCATATTCTTGTGCTTTTCGTTCTTCAGCTAATTCTGGCATCTGTGATTCAAAGAATTCCCAAGCTACTTCTAGTGGTGTAACTACAGCAGACTGATATGCTGGTGCAACAAAACCACCTTTACCAACTTCTGTTTTACCAGGATTACCAAGTAAAGCATATTTAATATCTAGAGCTTCATTGTTAAGAGCTGCATCATATGGTTCACGACCAAACTTATCTCTATATTGATTATATTCTTTAAGAGTTGAAGGTAAACCTAACATCCATAAACCTCCTTGAATATCTTCATTTTTTTTCCATAATTTTAAAACTTGTTGATCAGTAAGAGGGTCTCCTACGTCAATAATTTCATGTAAAATAAATGCACTAACATTTCTATCACTCTCTAATATTTCTTCTACTGTGTATTCTGTACCATTCTCCTTATTGAATGTAGTAACAGTTCTCTCAGTAACTGCAGATACAAAATCTCCTCTATCTGCCCACACTTCTGTAGCCATAAATACATCACTCTTCTTGTTTCCGTATTCAGAAATTGTATTCCTAATATAGTCTGAATATTGTTGTCTTCTATTTTGTCCTCTACCATACTCTTTAAACACACCTTTTTGTACATAGAACTCTTTAAGTTGTGTATATAATTTGTCAATATCAAAATCCGCCCCAGATATTTCAATTAGTCTTTTAGAGAATGCTGCAGTAGAGCCCATAACTGCTGGTAAAAAGTCAACCATTATTAAATTTACAGCTGAATGATCATCCTGTGATGGAATTCTTATTCCAAATGCTTTAGCAATTACATCTGGAATTTTATCTCCAGGCTTGAGATGATCCATAACAGATTTAAAATGTGGAGGCATCATGAATTCAGAACCCCTTATATCTGTTGCTTTTCCGTTTTCATCATATATTATTACATCATGTCTAAGAACATCTAGATAATAATCACCTACCTTCATAGAACCTTTTGCAAATGTTTCAGCATTTTTATCTGTAAATTCTTTATGTTGTATTTCTACTCCTTTTGGTCTATAGTTTGTTTCCCAATCATCAGATCTAATAACATCCCATCTAATAGGTTGACCTGTTTCTTCATCTAACTCTAATACTTTTTTAATAGGTCTAAGTCCATACTCAGGCATTAACGCTAAAGAAGTTCCTGGTATACGTTCTGATAAAACACCTTTGCTAAAAAATGTTAAGAATAGTTTTTCAAACTGCTTTTCTGTTATAGGATTATTCAAGTTATACTTGGGTGCCCCATTCTCTGACTCAAATAGATCTAACATTTGTACTTTAGCTTGAGAAGCTTCAAGTGCATTTTGAGCATAATCAACAAAAGCTTTAAGATTTACAGTAGCTTTTCCAATTTCTTTACTTGTAGCAAATTCATTTAAAGCACTTTCTAATGTAAATATTAGATTTCTTCTTCTAAAGAATTTATTTGATAGCCTTGAAGAAATTGTGTTATGATATTTCTCCATAACTTCACCTACAGAATATGATTTACCGTTTATTATCACTGTCTTACCTTCAATTTGCTCAGAAGGAAGTTTTTGTTTCATTTGAACAGCATCTACAATCTCCATCTTATTAGAAGGATTAATCATTTGTCTTCTTAAGTACTTAGCTTCAATAGTTGTAAACATGTCTGTTACATCAGTAGTACCAAAAGCATCTTTCTCACTAACTACATTTATTTTAGCAGCTTTAGACGCTGTTTCAAAAGCAGCTATAGTGAATGTTTCTGTATCTTTTTCTGCAGCCTCCATTTTTAAACGTAGGTTATGCCATTCTTCTCTACCTGTTCTTGCAACCCATTCTCCATTTATTTTTACAGATGTAAGTTCTGGTATCAGAGTACCCACAGACATCTTCAAATATGTAGTACCATCAGCATACATAAATTTCTTAGAGTTTAAAAATGCATCTAGTTTCTTTAAACCTCTATTTTGCACACGTTTAATATCAAACTTAACCATTCCTTCAAGTCTATTTTTACTTTCAATAAATTGGTTATGCATTCTATCTATAATAGCCTCAGGAACATTTGCTCTTTTCTTGCCTTCTGCAATATCTTTTTTAATTCTTTCTTTAACTGTTGCAAGATCTACATCAAACATTTCGTAATATGTTGTAAACTCTTTTCCTGAAAGTTCTTTAAGTTTTTCTATTAATGCTTTTCTTCCAAAAGGACCATCTTGCATAGTGTTAGTAGCATCAAACACTACTAGTTTCCCATCAGCTATTCCTTTTGCTGCTTCTTCATGTGCTATTTTAAACACTAAAGCATTTTGAGACTGATCAGAAACTTCAGATAATTGTGCTCTAATGTTATCAGGAGAAACAACTAAAACACCTTGTCCCTGAGATCTTAGCTTATTGACCCATGTGGACTTACCGCTTCCTGGTATTCCAATAGGTAAGATTAAACCACCCTGCAATCTGCTATCCCCAAACACTTCACTAGAAGATAACACATCACCATTAGCTATTCTTCTTAAGTAGTCTGCTTGACCAACACTTAATCTTCCATCTCCAAAAGCTGTATGTAAAGCAGCCTTAGTGGTCATTACAGCAAATGCATCAGCTGTTTTTCCTGGACTACCTAGATCACCTGTTCCAAAAATATCACTATAAATGTTTTGAAATTTAGGATCTTTAATAGTTAACAGATTAATATCTTTATTTTTATGAAAAATACCTAACTCAGGTGCTATAATATCTGTTGCAAAATTAGTACCACCACCATGTTCTCCTTTAGCTCTTTTAGTTAAGTTTACAAACATGTCTGTAAAACTCATAGCTGGATCTCCAGTAGTATAGTGAGCAAATCTTCTTGCATTAATTGCATTATTTAAGAATAACTGTGCTATATTATATTCTTTATTCCCATGTTTAATGTTATAGTATTCCTCAAGTAACTCCGTTTCTTGATTTGTTGTATACGTAACACCACCTTTAGAATTTGTATCTACATCAATCAAACCCTCTCTTACATCAATAGGTAACGATGACATTATATTTGTCTCATATAACATGTTTATAAAATCACCAAATTCCTGCATTTGTTTTTGGTTGACTCTTTCTTCAAGTGTTGTAGTTACCTTTTTGTTTTTTGCATCTGTGTAAGTAATAGGTGTTTTGAGAGCATCTTCCCAACTCATTCCTTCAAGAGCTCTTTTTTCCATTTCCTCTTTAACTGCTGTATCCAATGTATAAAGCTTTTTTTGATAAGTGTTTTCCACAGGAGCTAATGCTTTAGGACTAGTAAAATTAGATGTAAATTCTTTAAATCCTTTTATATCTTGTTTAGAACCTAGTATACGGGTTTTATCAGAAGATTTTATTACTAGGTTTATTTGCGAGGACAATGTTTCTTCTAATGTTTTTGATATATTTTTAGGGTATCTTGGGTATATTAAATCAGCTCCTTCTGGAAATATACCACGTTCCAAATCTGAAGAAGATACAGCTTTTGGATTTTTAACATTAATTAAAACTGACATAGTATTTTTACCCCACCAATTTACATTTCCTTCATTATTATTATTTGTTAAAAATATACCTTCTTTAACTTTAAACTCTTTATCATCAAATCGTCTTCTGTCAGCATTATCATCAAATTCATCAAAAGCTTTATCTGTTCCATGATAAACAATATCTTTAACTTGACTATCAGGAAATATAGTATCTAAATAAGCAGAGTATTGTTCTTCTGTACCTATTTCTGATAGTTCTGGAGTTTGTTTAAATATAAAGTCTACACCTTTTTTGGTTTCTGTAGATTTAGATCTGTTGTTTAACTCGTCTGTTAACTGTTGTGCTAACTCATACTCTTCTCTTTCTACAGCATCATCTCTTAGTTCTGTTAGTTCTTGAACTGTTCTTTCAGTAATATTATACTCAGCTAAAGGATCAATTATGTTTGATTCACCTTCTATGTTTGTATTATATCCAAGAACATAAAAATCTCTACCATTAACAAAGTGTATAAGGTTCCAACTAAAAGTATAGTATTTCTTCTTTCTATAAGTAAATGATAATGGTTCTTTTTTACCTTTAGCTTCTGGTCTAGTTTTATAAACCATAGGACCAAGTTCTTCTATAATTCTAGCTAAGTCAACATCTTTTACATTAACTAAACCTTTGTTTGTTACTGCTACAAATTCTCCACCAGGTTTATCTCTTTTTGTTAACGCAACTACTGACGTATTCCCAACACCTATTCTTACTCTTCCTGACTGAGCTTTACTTAACAATGTTATCCTTTGTTTACCTTCTAGTATACCGTCTATAGTAACATCTGCTAATGATGGAGCTTCAACTCTAACTGTTGATTTAATATCACCATCTCTTACATTCATTAAGTTACCAGTAGCAAAGAGTTGTAACCCTCTCATTTGTCCATTATTAAAACCTTCTATAGTTCTTTGATCACGTGTTTCAGGATTATTTTCTTTTTGTATTCTTGCATATTCACCTTCTATTTCTGCAATGAATAAATCTGTACCTTCCTGTGTAAGTTCAATCTCTCCTTCATCTGATTGTTCAACCATATGGTTTATAGGCATAATAACCATGTCTAATGTACTAGCATCAGAAAGAATCTTAATAGGAACAGGTGACATTGCAAATTTCTGCCCATCTTTAGTTTCAAATATAGGTGTCTTTTTCAATGGTGAAGATTTGTCATAAGTATATGTTGCCATAGCTAACATATTTTTGATAAAATCTTTCATAGATAAATCTCCATAAGATACACCATCTCCACCACCTAATTCAAACTCTCCAGTATCCATTCCTAAAGGCGCTAATTTATGACCACTTAATCTTACGTGTCTTATTTCACCTCTTCTTACTGCTTCTAAGAATTTTTCATCTTGTATTAATGAATCATAAGTAAATGCTTCATCATCTTGTATTTTTTGTATCCATTCGTCACCTTGCATTTCAGCAATTTTTTCTAAATGAAGTGTTGGCATCTGGTGTCCATATATTTTATTATTATCTGCTGCATTGTATGTTGATTCTCCAACAGATTCATCAAACTGTGCATTGTTTGCAGCAAGTTTTCTGACCCTTCCTTTTACTCCACCTTTTTCAAAACCTAAACTTTCTCCAGATTCCTCATCAAACAGTTCTTGATAATCTCTATATAAATGCTCTCCTTTTGTAAGTGCTATCTTAATCTCACGTATTGCCTCAGTATCTACAGGTTCTATATAACTGTTTAAAGTATAGAGCGCTTGTTGTTGATTTGTTCTATCTACTTCTGCAATATTATTTGTTACACTATATTTTATATATTCAGCTCTAAGGCTCATCCCTAACGCTTCATTTAATACAGAACTGATGTAAGTTGCTCTTCCTTCAAGTGAATCATCTTTTGAAACATCATAATTCTTTATCTTAGATAATTGTTCTGTTGTCAATCTATCTGCAATAGATGTCTCTTCTAGTAAGTCTATTAAATCATCTAGTGCTCTAAATACTTCTCTTTGTAATTCTGAATCTTTAAGTAACTCAGGAGATTTCTGAATAAATCTAGCAGCCCAAACTTTAGTTTGAGAATGTTCATCGTCTTGCCTATTAGCTTCATACATGTAATATATTCCAGATTCTTTTCCAGCCTTAGTGTCTCTGTGTACTATAGCATTAGTGGTTCTGTATAACCTAAATGCATTTACCACTCTTTGGAATTTAACTGCATCTTTAACATTAGGTGTCAATTGCCAGTCATCAGCTAAAACCTGTGCTTCAGTTAATCCTATATCAGTTAAAAACTTATCTACAAATGCTTTAGTGTGTTTATTGTCTGATCTAGAAAACATTACCATTTTCTTAATCAACTCTTGATCATTCCTAGAATTTTTTACAGCTTTCAGTATCCCTCTATATACAAACATAAAGTTAACAGGACTTGCAACTCTTTCTCTAAGGTGTACAGGTGCTTCAGGATTAATAAACTCATTACCAAATTGATCAACTTCTTCCATTATAGTTAATCCAATATATTGACGAACCCATTGGTTAAGTTTACTCCAACCACCAACCATTGTTTGATCTTTACTATACTCAGAAACACTTCTTAACCCATGTTCTTGTGCTTCATCAGTGTCCTCAAGATCATTTTCAGTTTCTGATACTGCAAAAGCACCTATGTAATCTGACACAGCATTTTTTATTACATCTCTATTTTTATCTAATGCTTCAAAATATTTTTGTAAACCAGGAGCAAATTGAAGGAAGCCTTCTTGCCCTTGGTAGAATTCAATTCTACTAGTTATATTATACATGTCTATAACATCAGAAATAGTATTATCAAGAAGAGCTGCATCAGCTATACTACTCTTCTCTCTTCTATCCATAAATAAATTACCTATTGTGAAAACCATTTTTTGAGATTGATCTGCAGGAATATAAGAGGTAACATTCATTACTCTTTCTTCTCCTGTTCTGGTATCAGTACTAGGTGTAGTGACCATACCAGTTGGTATATTAAGAATAGCAAATGCTGGAGAAGAATTAAGAGACCTAGTAAACATGTTATTTTGAGTAGCTTTTGATCTAAACATGCCTGAGTCTATTTCTTGAAATAAATCAACTATAGATTTTTCTTTTGTAAATCCTAAAAGTTGTTTTAAAAAATCTATTATTTTTTGGAATAAACTTCTTGTCTCATTAGAAACTGAACCAGGTCTCATTTTAAATTTATCAAACTGGTTCGCTAAATATTCCTCATATATAACTTCCTCAAGTTGTGCATTTGTCATTTCTGCATACTTGGGGTGTACCTTTCTCATTTCTTTTAGTGCGTCATTCATATTCTTAACAACTACACCGTGTGTTAATTTTATTCCTCCATTTCTCATTCCAGCCCTAACTTCTTTTTTGGCCAGATTCATGTAGAATTGAATTTCCTCATCAGTAAGTAACATTCTAAACACTCCGTGAAATGCCTCATGGTACTTAAGAGGGTTGTATGTTCCTACAGATATTTCACCAACCAGGTTGTCTAATCCCTGACCCGGACTATTTATACCTAAAACTGTTTGTCCATGCATGAGGAATCTTCCAGCCTTATAGTGTGCATCCTTAAGTTTTATACCTAATGCATCTAAGTTCTGAGTATATGTATCTCTTATATATAGTTGTTCAGGTAAACTTTCTTTACCCCACTCTATAAAATCATCTATTTTTTCAACATCATAGTTATCCCAAACACCTGGTATAACTGCTAGGGCACTGTTGGTATTAAGATCTTCATATTTTTCAACTAAACTTAAGTATACCGGATCATTCATTACAGCTAAGTATGCTGCACCTTTAGCTTGTGCAGATGTTTGACCTTGACTTACAAGTGCTGCTGTTATCTCTAGAGTTTTTATATTATAATAATCTTCAGCATCTTGTTTTGCTTTATTAACTTTTTCTAAATATACACTCTTTATAGATTCATTATTTGTCTCTACTTTTTCTGCTTCACCTAATGCATCATTAACTCTGTCATTAGCAATGTTTTCATATAAGTTTATTTCTGCACTTGTTAAACCTTCTCCGGCTAACATTTTTGTAGCAATATTTTGTATTACAGATTCAGGTATTAACTCAGGATTTTCATATGCATTTGCTACAACTTCAGGAGTTACTTCAGCTAGGCTTGTATCTTCAACTTCAGAAATAACCTCTGCATCTTCAATAATTGCTGATGCTTTTCCTTTAGTTGTAATCTTTCTTATTGTAGAAAGTCTATTTGCTATTTCATCTAAACCAGCAGAATCAGTAGCAGACATAAGGAGCTTTATATTTTTCCTTAATTTTGCTTCATATGAAGTTTCTGCAGGTAATAGATATTCTGTAAGTATTTTTCTAGAAGAAATGCCCTTATCTGGAATTGATTCTTTAAATGCATTAACTGTAAGATTTAATTTAATCTTATCAGCTTGTTTAATTAATGCTGTATCATTCTGTGTTTTAGCATAACTCTTTGAATCTGTAGATAGTTTATTGATATAATTTATAAGATCTCTTGCTGTTTTAATCTCATCAAGTTCTGGTCCTTTAACCAATTTCTTTCTTTCAAATATAGCAACCTTACCGTCTTTCTTTTCAAAAGCTTTTTTGTTATATAATGTTATTTCTAATTCACCATAAGGTGTAACACTAAGTCTAACATCTGTACCAACATCATTAGCTATAAATAATTCCTCATTAAGGTTATCATTAAACTCATGATTAAATGATGTTAATTTTGGTTTAGATTTATTATCATCTGTTGTTTTAACGTTCTCATCTAATGTTTTCTCTACTTGTTTCTTTATACTGCTTACTACATTGTTTGCTTTTTCATCAGACATTGTTGGAGCTTTTACTTCAACAAGACTATATGAACCGTTTGGTAATTTTATAACAGCAACGTATGCGCCAAGTTTCTTTAACTGATTACCTCTTGAGCGTATTAAGTCATCTACAATATCTTCATACATCCTTCTCTGACTCTTCTTGACATTAGTTATTGATCTATCTAATGTTTTAATCTTACCTCCTGAAGTTACACTGTAATCACGTCTATATTGTAAGATCCAGTATATGCTTTCTCCATCAATAAATTTGTAATCTAAATCTTCAAATTTTACACCCTTAGTTCCTTTTTCTACAAATGCTTCATTCCCTCTTGATATGTTGATATTAATATAGTCTAAATCAGATAGTTTTATCTCTTCAACTGACTCTTCTGATTTACCTTCAAGTGTTTTTTGAAAGTTTTCATATAAGTAGTAAGCTTGTATATAATAATTTCTTATATCTCTAGTTGTCTTTTTTATAGAGTCATTACCATATGTTCTAAATAATTTAAAAACTTGTGCCTCAGTAATTATTTCTGGATGGATTACCGCACCTGCACTATCCAAAAGAACAAGTTGTGAAGGTCCGTTTAAATAACCTAAACTAACATCTCCATTAAAGATCTCTACTGAAAATTCTTGAGCATTTTGTAAAATGCTTTCATTGCTTCTATACTCTATACCAAAGTTTTTAGCAACTTTTTTATCTTTAACATCTTGACTTAGTGTTGAAGCCCATTTAGGACCATGTGATATTTTTAATGTTATGTCAGCTACTTCCTCAGGTGTTAGATTTCTAAGCATTGTTTGCTGACGTTCATCCGCTTCTTGTTTTGTTTCTACGTCTTCTAAGTTAGCATCTCCTTTATAATAACCATTTGTATCTTTTTTCTGTAGTTTGGTTGAACTAATATATAGTGCTTCCTCTTGCCTTAGTCTGCTTACTTCTTGTTGTTCACCTTTATCAACAGACTGATCACTTGATCTAGTCCAACCTTTACTTTTAAAATTACCTGCTGTAACAATTTTTTTTCTTTTTGTTTTCTTTTTTAAATCTTGTATAGGTGTTAAGTATAAGTCATTACCATTGAATGATTCACGCTTGCTAATAATGACCCAACTATTGTTTTCTTTATCTTCTACTACCTCATTATGTTTATATGCTTCACCTTCAAATTCAAAACTCCCTCCTTCTTTAGATTTAGCTATTAGTGCCCTCTGTTTATCTTGTGCTGTTTTTAAACCATCCTCACCCTCAATAGGTTCTTTTATTAAACTTTCTTTATAGTCATCTGTAATGTCATACAAAAATCTTTCTTCCCCATTATCATCTATTATTGTCTTTCTTACAATATTTACACCTTTACCTTGTGTAATAGTTTCTCTTGCTCCTCTATCAAGTTTATCTTTATGAAATCCTTCAGGTTCGTTTACTGCAATATCACTATATGTTAATGCAAATTGTGAATAGTATATTTTTCTAATCTGTGGGCTAGTTCTGTTGTTCTCCAACCATGTACCAAACTCCTCAGTAGAACGCTCTAATGCATAAATTTTATATATCTCAGTTAAAGCCTTGTATATTGATCTTATTTTTGGTTGTTCTCTCCACTGATCCATTTCCATATAGTCTTCAGTAGTATCACTAAGTTTCCAAGTTGCTACATAATTTGCATGTCTTCTGTTTAGTACAGTTTTAACAAATGTAGGAATACGCAATCTATTATTATCAACACCATCCTGCATATCTTCTGCTTCTTTAATACGTTCATCTAACTTATCTTGTGTTGCTTGTTCAGGATCTGTTATTGTATCATCTTTTACAAATTCTGCAAATGATTTAACTTCTTCATTAACTATTTTAGAATCTGTTTCTTTTTCTATTTTATCTGCAGCTGCCTCTTCTTTTTCAAATAAACTTTCTAAAGATTCTTTAAAGTTAATGCGGATTGTATTTAACTGACTATATTTTAAAGCATCAGTTTGCTTAGTTAATATTCCACTTTCTATTCTATATGTTGTTGGTATATTGTTTACAGGATCTTTCAAGAATGCTGCCATCTCTGAATCTTCAGGATATATTGCCTGATTGGCTAAATCATTTAAGAATACGTTAACTTGAGACGTAGCAACCCAGTTTCTCAACCTTGTTTCAATTTGACCTCTGTTTTCTCTATAGGCTTTAAGCATACCTACAGCCATTCTATCATGCATTTCTACAGCATGATTAGGATTAATCATGTAGTTTATAGCTTTGTTTAATTCAATAGATCTTCCATTGAGTGCTTTATAATCCATGATGCCTTTCATAAAGTCATCAAACTTTGTCATATCTACAATGCCGCCTCCTCCTTCTTGTCTGGATAAGTATTCAATATATGCTTGAACTGATGGTTTAAGTTTAGGGGTCTTTCTTCTATCAAAAAAACCATATGTTTTTTCTACAGATCTGATTTCATAATTAAGAATTCTGCTAGCTATTTCTTGATTCTTTTCAGCTCCTTCTGCAAAACTATCGTCATTGTTAACCTTGTTTTTTATTCTATTTATTACATCTTTTGACTCAGTCTTTTTAACAATATTCTCAGGGTCAGTTAAAACCTTAAACACATCAGTAAGTAGAGATAGTCTTTCTTGTCTATCTAAGTAACTTTCTCTCTGCTCTTCAGACATTTGAAGCATTGCTTCATCCTCAGTTAATGTTTCTCCAGATTTCATTTTTGTTTGAGGTTCCGTTGTTTCTGCCTCATCTACCTTTTCCTCAGTAACAGTTTCCTCTAGTTTTTTTATCTGTGCATCATACTTTGCATTAATTTTATCTACTTCATTTTCAACATATTGAAGAGGTTTTCTCATGTTAAAGTTCTTCTTCTCCATCCATGCCAACATTTTATCATGACGTTCTTGATGAGTCATGTCTAACTTCATCAATGCTTCATAATATTTTAAAGCAAGTTCTTTATCTTTTTGCATTAACCAGGACGCTCCAATCTGTTCAGCTACAGGACCATACTCTGGGTTTGCAACCATTGCTTCTTCTTCTCCTACCTCATAATATTCATCTAGCTCTGCCGCTCTTTCTTTTTCTATACTATCTTTAGTAGTAGTTTCCTCTTTTTTTGTTGTTCCTGTCTTTGTCGTCTTTACTTCTACTTGAACATCCTCTGATGTTCTTGCCAGTTGTAATTCCAAATCAAGAACAGCCATTTCTTTAACTAAAGCACCAACATTTGTTAGAACTTCAACATCTATTGAGCCAATATTTTTTGATACACCACTTTTTATTAAATCAGTAAAAACAGAGTTATATCTTTCAACAGCTCTTGTAAACATCTGCTTATTAAACATTAACATCATTTTATACTGATTGTATGCAACTTCGTTTACATACTCAAACATATACTCTTCAGTACCTGGTGTGTATTTATTCTTATCCCAAGGATTAATTAACTCTTGATTTAAATCTTTCCATTGTTGTTTCGTTTCATCAACTCTTTCTATTGCTTGAGTAAGTCTATCTCTTACCTTTGTAATACCATCTTGCGTTACTTCTTCTGGGAATGCTTCAGACAAACCTTTATCATCCAAACCTAAAAAATCTTGAAATTGAGATTTAAAAAATTCCCCCTTACCTGTCTGATGTAAAGAGTTTAAATGAGAATATATTGAAGCATCTTGTGCATCATAGGAATCTAAAGCACTACCTCTATGATCACTTTCTAACATTATCTCACTCAGATGCTTTTGTTGAGCAGAGTTTAGTTTAGAAATATCAAAGTATTTTCCTATTCCGTTTATGTTATCATCATACATGTCTTGCAAATGCTTAACTGCAATATCTAAATTTTTTTCTTGAGCTTCTTTGTTTGCTTTCCATTCTGCATTATTAGTTATTCTGTGGAATGTGCTAGGAATAGTCTTAAACATTATATGTTGTGGTAGTTGAACCATACCTCCCATTACAAAACCTGATGCAAAAATTTCAGCTCCTTGTTCCGTCATCATAGCATCTACACCTTCTCCTTTAGATTTACTCCACTCTGCATTTGATTTTATTGCATCCCATCCTCCAACTATTGGATCATTATGTAAATTTGTGTAATAGTCTTTCATTGCAACAGCAAGTCCTTCTTGGTATAGTTCTTGAAAACCTTCACCTAAATTAGCTTTACCATAAAGTAATCCAGCTCCTAATATTTGTTGCATGTTACCTTTAAATCCTCTTGCCATAACTCTTGGTAACCACCATTTACTTCCTTTCTTTAATGCTTCTGCTCCTGTTTTAGCTCCAGCAAAAGTAAGCACTCTTCTTCCCATGCCTTGAGCTGCAGCTGCTGTAGCTGCTGCCAATCCTTTAAATCCTTTTAATGCTGTTCCAATTACTAGTTTATTTGTTAAAAATATAACAGGTGCGTTATAAAGAACTGTTTGAAATTCAGCATCTTTTGCATTTTTATAGACGCTTTCTAGTCTTTTCATACTAGGATCTCCACCATTTGCTTTTACTCTTTCTTGTAGATATAATGCATCAACCAGTTCATTGTATACCATACCACCTTCAAGTTTAGATTCTGCTACAGCTAAATTTATTGCTCTCATGTCTCTATAAAAAGCTCCAAAATATTGTGCACCTTTTCCAAAACCTTGTATACCATTAGCAACATTTTTTGTAGTATTAAGTGCACTGTATGCTGCAGCTGTTTCAGGAGCAATCATGTGAGCACTAAACCTTAATCCTGCATTCCAGTAATCTTTTGCATTTTCCGCTTTTCTTAGTGATTTTATTAAAGAAAAGCTCCCACTAGCAGCCCTTGTTAACCCAAAGTTATTAAAAACTCTTGATAGGTATCTAGGCATATTGGCAACTTTTGCAATATTCATTCCAGTTTTTACAGCTCCTATTGGTGCAGTTTGTGGTGCTAATGCTGTTACACCTGCTATTACAAGTTCTTCTGCAGCAATACTGGATATAATACCCATAGTAAAAGCAGTTTGTAATATTGTATTATTTATGAAACTATCACTACCCCCTTTCCTCATTGCATCATGAAAGGCTATAGCTCCTTGATAATCACCTGATAAATAAGTTTCTTCACCAGATAACATATCTCCTGCTGCTCTCCAGTGTGATGTAAATGCAGGCCAAAACAACTTATCATAATTATCCCACATTCTAGAATTCTCATCCCAAAATGTCTCACTTTCAGTATATAATCTCTCATTATCTCTAAAAGGATGAAAGCCTATTTCATTAAAATCATATGAACCCTCCCACTTGTCTGCATCAAAACCTTTAGTACTAAAGTGTATTGCTTTTGGACTAGCTCCTATTCCAGAACTAGGTTCATGGTTTTGTGAACTTTTTAGCATGTTCTGGAAATCACGTCTTCTTACTTCAGCAATATTTTCTAACTTTGTTTGTTTTTCTCCTGGTATAGGTCCTAAAAGTTCTTTGTTGACTCCAGGTGCGTAGCCAAGAGGTATATTGTTAATAACTTGCGCAGTTGCTTTCCAGTTGTTTACCATATCATTTGCAGGACTCAAAGTTCCTAGTGGAAAATTGAAATGAACATCAGTTACATCATCTACAGTAATATCATCCATAGACTCATCAAAAGCAGGATCTGGTATGTTTGTGTCAATGCCCATATTGTTTTGTACAGGAGGCACTCCAGGTACTGGAGCATTTGCTTGGTTTGGATCAAGTTCTGCCATTATATTTATTTCTTAGCGTTATAACCCTTATCAGATGCTTTGAGGGCTTGGTTAATTATTTGCTCTTGTAATAATGATTGTGTAGTGTTTATTTCTAGATTTTCCCATGTTTCAAAATCTCCTTTATTCTTATCTAATTGTGTCACATCTACAGGCTCATTAACATATTGATGTAATTTATCATCCCATCTTACAACATATCTCTCTGCCTGAATAGTATTTATAACATTACCTTGGTCATAAACATTTCTAAAAATTACTTTTCCACCTCCTTTTACTTCAACTACAACAGGTACTTTATTTATTAAATAATCCTCATAGTGATGTCTAGGTTGATTTTCACTGTTATGTTGGTTACTAAACTCCTCCTTTGGCCATAATACTGTTATGGTGTTGTCAGTTAAAAGATCATCAGGTCTTTGATCTTTTGTTTTGCCTTCTCTCATTATAGGATCTAAGTATATATTTGCAAACTTCTCATTAAATTGCATAACAACACCACTATATTCTTGTTCAGCATCACCATCTAGAAATGCTAACTCTTTACCACCTATGTTTTCATTATACCTAATATCAAGTTGAAGTCTATTTTCTTTAGATTTATCTGAGTCTGCATTTGCCTGAGAACTTATATATATTTGTTTTAATAACTCAGCACCTTGTGGATGAGACTCCATGTCTTTTGCAGTTACTGTTTGATCCCCTATTTTAATAATAAATGTACCTTTGTCTTCTAAGTAATTTTTTATAAATTGATCAAATTGATATTCACCAGGATTATCATTAGCTGAATTTGCTATATCCATAGCTCCACCAGAATAAGCTGTTATTGTTGAACCTGAACCGTATTGTTCTGAACCTTCATACCAAGCATCAGCATTATGTACTTGAAAACTTTCATCAGTACCTGTTCCTTTTTGTTGTATTTCGTTCATGGTTTCATTCATTATCTGGTAGTTTTCTCTTGCTTTATCTGAAGCTGCCGCTTCATCAAATACATAACTTAGTCCTCCAATTGCAAGATTCCCTGCACCAGCATTAAGAGCTACACTAGGATTATTAAGACCATCTTTCATTATATCTAAAAAACCTTTGGTTTTATCTCTTTTTTCACCATAACCTTCACGTTCTTCTTGTACAGTTTTATAAAAAGGAATGTTAGGTTTTAAATCTTGTATTTGTTGATTCATTTCTTTATTATGAGACCAGAATTTATTTCCTGTTATACCTGGTGTCACGAAACCTTCACCTTGAATATTTATAGTTTGAAATCTAAGAGCATCAACAAAGTCTTCAACAAATGTTTCTTCATCTTTAAAGTCAAAATCATCATCAAAAACATTTATATTATATTCATCTAGAAGTGCTTTAAATTTCATCCCTCCTGAGTCAGTGTTAGTCACCAATTCATATGATGCTTTATTTGCAGCTCTTGTTCTTTTTATAGATCCAGCAATCATTAATTCTTTACCATCTAAGATTGCGTCTAATCTTGTAATATCATTAACCATCTCAGTATGATCACTTAACCAACTATTAGTGCCATCAAAACCATTTATTTCATTTATCATGTTGTCATATAACAAATTAACATGATGGTCATCACCATTATTAACTTCTTCTTGTAACTCATCCCAATTTTTAGGTGTCTGCCCTTGTTGTATTTTGGTCCATGCATTAGTAAATGCTTTATTTGTAAACTCTTTTAGCGCTCCTACACCACTACCATAGTTTACATCACCTGCTGGAGCCATAGTAGGTTTAAAAAGATTTAACTTACCGTCAACTGGTAGAATACGTTTAAACAAATCCTCAGTAGATGTGGGATTACCGGTTGAAGCATTAAGAAGATTATAATATCTAAGAACTTCATTATACTTATCTAACTGGATCTTCATTTCTTCTTTTTTGTCTCTTATAGCATTATCTTGATTTATTGTTTTAATATTAGTTACATCCTCATTATCTTCATCTAATGAAAATCTAGCTGCGTTTGCATTTAAATCCCCTTGCCAGTTATGTGGAACACCTTTAAGCATGATAGGAGCATTGTTATAATCTTTAAGTTCTTTTCTATTTGTTTGCTTAACGTTTTCCAATGCTAATCTATTGTTTTGTTTTACCTTTTCCAACCAGCTTTTTGTCTCAGTCCATTCAGAACTAGCATCTTTATTTGCATATGCATTGGCAGCTATATCAACATCTTTTGCAATAAGGTAAGACATTCTTGCTATATATGCTTTTGTAAGTTGATCGTTAGGTCCCATACCATCCTTAGTTACTTCATTATAAGTCTTTTGTACAGCTGCTTTTGCTTGCTTAAGTGATTCCAACTCACCTAATGTAGATAACCACTCAACCTCTTCTTGACTATCACTTATAATACCGTTCCTTTTTTTGTATTGTTCCCAATGTTCTTTATTAACTTTTTGGTCTGCTTCTTTTTGAGATAAATCATCAATCACTCTTTGACCTTCTGTAGTATATTTAGTAATTTGATCATTTATCCAAAAATCCATTGCTGCATTTTTATCACCATATGTTTGTTGATTGTCTTCACTAAATGATCTAGCCTCAACATATGCTTTTGTTCTATAGTAATCTAACATCTTAGGGTCTTGTAAGACAACAGCTTTAATATAATCACCGGCAGGATCTGTGTATGTCATATTACCCTCCTTGTTTCTAATTCCTGTAGGTTGTGCTCTTAATAAGCTTCCATTTTTTTGTGTTATTTTCCATTGACCATTAGGAGTAAATCTAACATCTTCTATGTTCATATCCAACTCTTTAAGGGCTGCTACTCCATCTGTTACAAGATCCATCTTATCTACCCATTTAGGAAGAGGCTTATTCATAGATTCTTCACCCGTTGCATCTACAAAATCTTCAAGTTTAAATTGAAGAAATTGTTGTGCACCATCCCAATATTTTCTTCTTTCCTCTGGATCATTGCTATTATACAAAGCTTGACCTCTAGCGGTTTGTTTTTTAAATGCTTTAGTGTATACAAGATCTCTAACTAAATTCTCATTTTCATAAAATGGTTTAAATAGAGCTTTAGCAGAATCTACATTTTCTTGTAGAGAAAGATCTAATCCTGCAATCTGTTTCATTTTTGGCACCAGGTGTTCAGTGTATTGATCTCTTGTACTTTTATTATCAGCTCTTGATAAATCAGCATGGACAACATCCCCATACAAATTGTTCATTTGCTTATAGTTATTGTTATATCTATCTTGCCTAACGTCTAAGACATCAGATAAGAATTTGTAGTTAGGAGTAAATGTCTCCGTCTTCGGGATATAGTCCTTTACATTTGGAAGGTATGTTGCCATATTACAAAATTACTAAATTTTTTTTATTTATAAAAGTTATTGAGACAAACTTTTTAAGTTTATTTTATGCCTCTCATCCATTTTCTTAATGCTGCTCCATCTCTTCTTGTGTGTTTACACGCATTACAACCTTTTCCATTACACATATGACACTTTGCACCTTCTCCTCCATATTTTGCTGTTGTTCCATCCATTCTACCATTGGGTGCATTATAACCATTGTTGTTTGAATTTGAAGACCTATTAGCTGATATATAATTTTTAGCCCAATTGTTTGCTTCAGCTGGTGTCATTCCTAAACCTTCTGGTGGAGCTCCTGCTGCATGTGCGTAAGCATCTTGATAACTCATTGATGATGCATTGTTATTACCTCCTCCTCCAGTCTCATCATTGTATGCTCTTGCATTTCTAAAGTTAATAGCATCATCACCGTTCCAAGGTGTTGCTTGAGGATCAACGTTATAATTAGGTCTTAGTTGATTCATCATTTGTGTATTTTGAGCATTGGTAATAAGATTATTCTGTTGAGTAACAATGTTTGCGTTATCCGCTATATTAGTGTTTATTCTATTTGTTCCTACAGCATTTACGTCATCAACATATGTTTTTCTTGCATTTATGTTTGCTTGATCTATAGCTGATTTTCCTGTCATGTTTGCTTTAGCAAGAGCGTTGTATTCTGAAACATCTCTAGATTGAACATCTGATACAGCTTTTCTATTTTCATTTGCTGCAGAACCAAATATTTTATATGGATCAGCTCCAGCATCAATAGCTGTTTGAGCAAGTGAGTTAGATGCATGTATTCTTGTTAAAGGATCATCCCTCAACATGTCTGCAGGAGTAAAGTTATACTGTTCCATCATAGGATAAAAGTCTTCTCTTAGACCTTTGTCCATAATAGCATTTGATAAATTATTTTGATCTTGAACCCATGGTATCATTGGAACTTTATCTGGAGGAATAAAATCACCAGATGAATGTTCACACGCACAATTATTTGGATTCCACATATACGCATCAGTTACACCTCCTTTAGTGGTACCATCAGCTTCTGTACTTAGTGCATTTTTTTTCTCACATGCTATTTTTGCAGCTTCAACATCAAAGTCTAATGGTTTACCCGGACACGGTGCTTTTTGCTTATCTGGAATCATAGGATTCACAGCTGATGAATATTGTTTCTTAGTTGTTTTACCAATTTTACCATCTATTTTTGATACATCATTACCCCATGCATCACGGTGTTCGCCTGTTGGGTTACCATTTTCATCAACCCAACTCTCTCCTTGTGGTAATGTTTCTATGTTTGTAAAGAGTTCTTTTGTTCCCTCAGTACGTTTAGCAATGTTCAATGCTCTATATAAACCTTGAAATTGTTTACCCATGTTTCTAACAGTTTCTACATCTGCATCATCATTTGGGTTTATATCTGGAAAGTATCCTAAACTTTGTGCATGTTTCAAGAAATCTCCCCCACCATCTCCAGGATCTAAATCATGCTTATCAAGTTCATGTAATATTTTATTATACATGAAGTAATTCTCCATTCCTTCTGCTCTATCAAATTCTATTGCACCTTCAAATGGTTGGTCTATTCCATTTTGTTCTGTTCTTCCTTTCTCATATACATCCCACCATACATCTCTTGCATATTGAAAATCATCTGACTGCATAACATCTTGGAAATCAGTGTGTGTTTTGTTTGCTTCAGCATAAGATATACAATTACCATCTGCATCTACATCCTGACATTGATATGCCACATCTCCTTTTGCACCATGAGTTTCACCTACATGATCAGCTGCTGCGTGATCTGAAATTCCATCTCCATCATGATCATGTGGTATAGCTACTGGTGTTTCAACACTGTTTTGAGCTTTAGGAAGTGTTCCTCCATATACAAATCTATTTAAAGGATTAGTTGTAAAAGGATCTCCTCCCATTTTCATTTTAGGTACACCACCACCACATTCATAACATGGTTTTGTGTGTCCTTTTTTGTTTAATCCTCCACCGTGCTTTTTATTACCCCATCCCATAAAATCACCAAACGCTCCACCTTCTGGACTAAAGTAATCATATACGCTTTCAGCAGCTGTACCTATTAATTGAGGACCAGTGCCTACAAAAGGCATATTTCCTCCAATAACTTTAGGACCATCAGTACCTAGTGTATAAGATTCAGTCTCTTGTGTTTTTACAGGTGTTTTATAATAACCATCCTTCTCTCCAAATAAACCATAAGTCATCTTATTTAAAAGATCTGGGTTGTTATGTTTTGTATATCCTGACATATCTGCTATAGGTATGTCTACATTATTATTTGCAATACCTGTGCTTTCTGCAACAGCTACATTTGGTTCTGGAACAAATCCTCCATCTTCATTACCACCATAGACAAATTGGCGTAATCCACCTCCATATCTGGCCATACCTTGAGGTGGCATCATTTCTGGTGGCATTCCTTGAGGTGGCATTCCTTGCTCTTGTTGTTGCATAGCCATCATCATTTCTGGTGGCATCTGTCCTTGAGGTGGTCCTTGAGGTGGTCCTTGAGGTGGTCCTTGTGCTCCCTGAGTATCTTGGATCACTTTTTGTAATAATTGTACAGCTTGTTCTTCTGGTATTCCCATCTGAACCAGCCCCTGCATTATTTCTTCTGGTTGTATTCCTTGAGTCAATGCCTCAAGAACTTTTGCTATTATTTCTTGTATACCACCTCCTTGAGGTGCACCCTGTGGTGCTTCTGGTTGTGCTTCGTGAGATTCACCTGGCATCATGTTGCCCTCAGGCATTTGATGCATTGCTTGTTGTTGTGGTGGTCCCTGAGGTGGTCCTGTAAAATCTTGCAATCCTGGAGCAGGTTGTTCATTAGGATTACCATTTTGTAATGGAGCTTCTTGTGCTTGTATTTTGGCTGCATTTATTTCTTCTAACTTAGCAATAAACTCTTTTGGTTCTATTCCTTTAGATATAAGAAAAGGATAAGCTGCTAATGGTACATTAATATTACCTTCTTCATCTAAAAAATCTTTTTTTGCTTCTGACATAAAAGCTATTTTAGAAAGTTGAAGTTTGTTTTTATGTATCATTAGTTCTGATGTTTCATCTGATATGTTGTCTGAGTGCTCATTATCCATACTTTTAATAAATTCATTTAATTTAAATCTTTTAGATGCCCATGCTGGAGTTTGTTTCTTTTTTGATTCTATACCTAACTTAGCTAATTCATCAGGTGAAAATTTCATTTTAGCTGTATCAGAAAATATAAATGATTGTGGAGGCAAGTTTAATGGTGTGCCACCTTCTGAATGCCTTTTCCCTCCTATAGTATATAATTCATGTGCACCATCATTATCTAAATCAGTTAGTACTGTCTCACCCTTTTCTGCTTCAAGGTTAGCAGTGTCCCTAGGTACCCCACCTAGAGCCATTGTTTTAACAACTCTTCCATTAGCCATTTTATATCCTGCAGGTAAACTATTTATTTTCACTTTTGCCATAATTATAATATTTCTATATCTGCTCCAGCAGCTATTAATTCTTGTAACAGTTGTTGATCTATGTTCATGATCTGTTCTCCTCCTTGTGCCATTTGATTTAAAGACATTTTTTGAGTAAGTATGTCTTCTTGATTGTATCCTACTTGACTATCCATTTCATCTGTAAATTTTCTTAAAGATAAAAAGTTTGGTTGTTCACCACCAATTTGAAATTCTTCAGGTCTCATAACATTTGTACCAATAGGTACAGGTATATGATTTGGTGACCACTTCTGAAAACCTTTTTCATTGGTTGCTTTCATATATTTGGTAGGAACAAACCCTGTTGCATACCCGTTTTCTTTTGGTGCATCAGACCATTCCATTCTTTGCGTTGTTCCAAATGGACTATTGTTAACATCTGTTACTATTTGTTGACCTCTTGTTGTTTCAGAATCTTCTAGTAAACTTTGTAATGTTGTATTTTGTGCTCTATCCATTACTTCTTCATCTCTATACCCAAGTTGGTTTTCATATTGCTCTATATTCTCAGGCATCTTCCATTTTCCTGCTTGCATTAAGTCACTTATAAGCATTATAATTGTTCCTTCAAGTTGTGTACCTGACAAATTACCATCAAGTCCAAGTTCTTTTTGAAAAGTTCTTCTTAGTTGTTCTTTTGACTCTTCACCAACTAAAGAATAATATACATTGTATGCCTTGTGCATATTTTTTGAGTTAACAAGAGTCTTATCCCAATTTAAACTCTTACTAAAACTTTCTAAATCATCTTTTCTATCCTTAACAGAAGGAAAATCTCTCTTTTCTATTTTTCTTATTTCTGCATCTAGCTCTTTTTCTGTTAAATTTTGATCTAGATTATGTTTCATTCTCATTATTCTCGTATAGTTAGCATCTACATCTGCTCTTGAGCTAACTGCTGATACTCTTTTATCTTCACCAGCATTAAATGCATTTTTCCACTGAGGAAACGCACCATATTGTGATAACCTTGGATCTGGTTCAAACAGGTTCCACATTGAACCATACTCTTCTCCTTTTTCATGAACAACACCCCGTGCTAAATCAACTAAATCAGGAACCATTAATACTCTACCTAATGTTCTCCATATTCCAGGATTATTTAAAAGTCTACCATAAGGGACTTTTGCATTTCTTAAATAATTAGGGAATGTTGATTTACCTTTTAGCAATTCACCTAATGCTGATTGCATTCCTTTTGCTTCTCTATAGTTTTCTGCTCCTTTTATATTATGTAAAATATCAGCACCTCTTGTTGCATCATATGCAGCTGCTCCTTGTGATGGATATATTGTATTCCCTATAGCATCAAGTGCACTAGGTATACCAGTTTTACTAATATATTTTCCTAAATCAAATTTTCCTGTTATTTGCCTGTATGCTTGAGCTTTAGATATATTCTTTGCTTTAGCAACATCAGCAACCTCATCCATTACGTTAGCATAACCCCCTCTAACAGTAAGTATTTCTTTACCTGCTATGTCTATGTGAGGTATAAAATTTGCTCCCCTAATACCTGTTCTACCTCCTAGTCCAACACCTGTCCCACTAATAGGGTTATGAATTGTTCTTCCATTAAATAGATCAGGAGATGTGTACCAAGGTTTAGCTGTAGGGTTTAAATAATTAGGTATTGTTGTACTTCCTTTTAATTTTGATGCTGAATTCCAATATGTTAACCCTGGTCCTAAAGCATGTTTAAATCCATCAGCAGTTGCTTGTGCAGTAGAATGCTCAGGTTTTGCTAACCAAGAATCTAGTTGATCAAGATCCTCTATAGATATAGTAGCTCCAAGAAAAGGCATTGGTAAGTTTCCTGCATATTCAACACCAGCATATGTGTATCCTGGTGGTACATCCATGTCGTTGAAGCTTTCAAAACCTGTTTTTTCTGCAAGCCAATTACCAGCTTGTCTTACTCTATAGTTATTAATAAGAAATCCTGCACCTGGTCCTGTTGGATCAACATCCATTTCAAGACCAACACCTACAGGGTCTGAATAAGGATAATAAATTCTATTACCAACACCTGGTCCTCCTGCTGAAGTAAATGTAGCTGTAGGTTCTAAGTGTGTGGATCTTTCAAGTTCTTGCATGAAACTTGTTTCATATGGTTTTTGTATCCATTCTTGAGTTTCTGGATCAAATGTTGGTACACTTAATGATTGTCTGGTGTGTAGACCTACATCATCTTGCCATCTTCCCCCCATATCAATATTAAAAGGCCACAGTGAACCTTCATCATCAGTCTGCAAAAAGTTAGGATTGTAGTTGATTGAAGGGAAGTAGTTAGGATTCACATAGGGTTTTATTGTACCAAAGTTATTTGGTGAATACTCACCTCTAAATTGATATTCATCTAATTCAGTTCCATATTTTGCCATTTCTGATACAACTGCATCATCAATTCTAAGCAACCCTGTGTTTGTATCATAGTTACCCCTTGAGCCTTCTGAGTTTACTTCTACAGGAGTTACAAGATTGTCAATGGTGTTCATACCTTGGATTGGCTTTTGCTTCATCACCTCTGCTTCTTGTGCCCCTTTAAAATCATTATAGATGCTAAAACCATCACGCAGTAAATCAGAACCTGCTGCAAATTTTGATTGACCAATTTTATCCAAAGCATAGTTACCTACATTGGTTGCTTGTTGAGCAAAGGTATCTCCAAACTTAGCATTTTTTTTAGCTTTTGTTTCTTTGTTTGCAAGCTTTAATGCTTTTTCATTTTCTTTTTCAGTACGCTTTCTTTCTTTTTTTACCTGTCTGTTGTATGGTTTTACTGCTTTTTGAGAAGCAGCAAGCATATCCTCATTTAATGTTAAATTTTCAGGATCTATGTTAGAGTTTATATCAAAGTTTCCATAGTTTGCATTCCCAATTTGTTCTGTATCTGGTGTTACACCTTGGACATCATCCCAACCCTCTCCAGACCATACTTCTCCATATGTGCTTAATGCACCTACAGTAGGCGCTCCTGTAGTAGGATCTATATCACCCGTACTAGCAACACCATAATTTTCTGCTTGAGCATCTAACTCTCCTTGTAGGGCTGCTTCATCAAATTGTGCACCCCAGTTTTCAAACTCTGTCTCTAATTGATTTTGAGCTTTAGGTAGTTCACGCCCATATTTAGCACTGTTTGCTTCGTCTAAACTTCTTCTATACTCTTCTTCTATCTCCTTCTGTGACTTAGGTCTATTAGGATCATTAGGATCTATAACAGGATCTACAACAGGAGGAGTAATAACAGGATTTAGTTCTGATTGTTTTGAATGCTCTCCTATATTATAAGGATTATCTGCACTATATGGATTTGTTATGTACCCAGTAGGTTCCTCATAATCATTATACTGAACTTTATTCCAACTCTCTACATTGTTATCTTCATCAAAGTTAAAAGAATGTGCATTATATGCTTCTAATTGATCTTCAGCAATATCTCCAGATGTACGTGTTGATTCATCATCACTGACATATTCAACTTTACCTGTTACTGGATTAACTTTTCTTGCTGAAAATCTTCCTGACTTAACTCTCTCAGTATCACTACCTATGATTGGGTTTAGTATTTTACCTCTTTGTTCTCCATAACTCAGAAGTGTTGGATCCATGTTTTCATCAAAGTTTAAATATCTATTTCCAGTATCAAATAAAGGGTTTGCTTGTTTTTCACCTTGTTCATCAAGCATTAAACTACCATCTGGATTAGTTAAAAATTCTAATTCATCACCTGACTTGTCTCCTTTTTTAGCTGTATTTGTAATAGAAAACTTCATGTAATCTTTTAACTTTACATCATCATTATTAACATTCTTAAGATTACCCATCTTCTTTCCTAAGTTAGCCAACTTGAACCAGGGATTTGTAGGAGGTAATCCACCACTAACTAATTTAGGTAAATATCTTGAATAATAATCTTGAAGTTCATTTTCAGAAACTTCATAAGTTTGTTGTTTATTTTTTATTTTTCTATTTGCCATAATTTTAAATAACAGTAATGTTATACTATAATATACTAAATTCTAAGCATATAATCTAACTTAATATTGACTTCATGTAATCTAAAACACTCATGTTAGATTCTCTTGCTTTGACATAGTAAACTCTATTAAGTTTATCATATAGTTTTTTTCCTACTTTTTCAGAAAACATACTGTAATCAGCGTTTACATATTTTGAATATAGTTTAACTTGATTGTCTAAGGTCATGCTTTTAAACAAACCATAGTCTCCAAGCTTATATGATTCTTTTTTAATTTCTAATGGGGTTTTTACTATTGTTTCTGGTATATCAAGAACTTGTCCCATATATAAAGGATCTTTTTCAATTAAATTATTACGTTCATTTATATCTTTTTCTGTTGTGTTATATCTAGCAGCAACGTTTAGTAATGATTCTTTATCATTAACACTGTGTGTCATACCTCCATCTTTATATTCAGGTATAATACCAATTTCTTGTAGATGTTGTTTTGCTAAACCTGATAGTTCACCTCCTGATTTATATTCTCTAATAAGTTGTCTTGTTCTGTTAAACTCCCCTCCATTTTTAAATGAAAAGAATTTACCTGCTTTCTTTTTATAATCTTCTAATTTCTTAGGGCTTTTTATACGGCTATCATATGCCTTTTGACCATGTGCTTTAATGTATTTTTCAGGATACATTATTAAGTTTATGTAATCTACAGTTTCTTTAGGTATGGTCCATCTTGTTGATTCTTTATCTGTATCTAGTATAGTCATCCAGCTATTCATATCAAATGGATCTCTACGTTCAGCTTCAGGAACTAATATTGGATTACCATCTTTATCAAGTTTATTTCTAAAACCACTTTCTATAACCTTTCCCTTCTTATCTTTTATAGTTTTATTTGTAGCAACATAATTTATATTATTAAAAAAGTTAGGTGTATTACCTCTACCCCAATTATATCCAGATAATGCTCTTGCTACTTTCTCATCATTAGATGTACCATCTTGAACAAATCCAGCATTCATTAAACCATTCATATAATATCTTTGAAAAAGTAGTGAGTGATTTGCATTAGTTCTTTTTGCATTTTCAGGAAGAACACCTTTTTTAATTGCATCAGCCCAAGAGTCTTCCATTGCCTGAACTAAACCTAATGCACCTTTACTACTTCCTGCTTTTGGTTTACCATCAGATTCTATATATTGTTGCATTATTAATAAATCATCTGTTATTAAAGGATCTGTAACAGTTTCTTTATTTAATAATTTAGAATCTAAAAGGTAGTTGTTTAAGTTATTATATGTTTGATCACCCCAATCACCATCTTTTTTAATGTTATAACCATTCTCATTTAACCATTCTTGAACCTCTTCTACTCCTTCCTTGTCTAAATTTCTATAGTAGTCTTTCTCTACCCATCCTTTATCTGTTATGTTAGCAGAAGGATTAAATGAATGCATTCTCCAATCATTATATTTAGGATTTCTTATATACTTTCTATATTGTTCAATTGTTCCTTTTGGTTTTTCTATTTTATATTCATCAAAATTCAAAGGTATCTCTGATCTATTCTTAATAGTTTCAGCTGATTCTGGTGCCAGTGGTTCAAGAGGTATTGTTTCATTCTCATTTGTTAAATATCTGTAACTATCTGCAGGATTATACCAATTGTATTCTCCATCTGGATAAATAGATTTTTCAGTGGCAATTCTCATTTCTCTTTTATTCTCACCTTTATCTTGGAATCTTGGTAACTCTGCACCATACCTAGCATTTGTAACTGCTGGTAGGTCATCATTTGTTTCTTCATCATTTTGAGAATATACTCTATTCATGAAGTTCGTTATATTATTATTCTTAAGTTTATCATCAAGTTCTTTTTGTTGTTCAATGATTATTTGTTCATGATCAGCATTTCTATACTCGTTAACTCCTTTATAATATTCATCTACTAAACCTTGTCTATTTTTTTGTAAACTTTTACGTGTACGTACTAAAGCATCTTGTACTGTTTGCATATCCAGTATAAATTGTGCAGTCAGGGTTTCTTTATCTAACCTAGACCTTTCGCCAGGATTCTTTGCCTTCAGTATATTCATTTGACTTACTAATCTCTGACGTGCATCATATTCTGGAGTACCTTCTGGAAACATCTCTGAATAATGTCCTTCTATTAATGGACTATTTGGTCCAGTCTTTGTAACACCACCGCTTCCTGTAAACATGCTTTGAAGAGATTTAACATGTACTGAAGTACTATTTCCAAAAATATCAACTATAGAAGCAGCATTATAACCTAACTGATCTATCTTTCTATGTTTTGCATGTCTAGTTTTATTATCTTCAATTCTTTTTATATGTGACTCAGTACAATCTGGATTACCAGTAGGATTACCATCTTTATCATAACATAAATCATATAAACTATTATTCTTTTGTATATTATCAGGATCATAATCGTCATCACCTTCTTCAGCAGGCCATGTGTAATCTAAACTTTCATCATCCTTCATAGACCAGGTATAATCAGGGTCATCTGCATTATAAGATTCTTCTTCAGCAAACAAGTTATCCACATAGGTGGTCCATTGTGCTTCAGTTGGTGCAGGTGTTCCACCTTGAAATGGTCCTTGATTATTATATGTTTCTTGATTTTCTTTTGTCCATGGTAGCATATTATCAGGTGTTCCAATACCACTATAGTTTGGATCATCAGAATAACCTATTATTATTCCTTCTAAATTTTTTATTTCATGTAACATTGGAGTATTTTGATTTGTATTTAAAAAATCATCCATATATCCAGTTAGTGTATTACTTGCATTAGAGATATTTTCCATATCGTAAGCAAAATAACCTGGTGAATTAACTCCACCTGTTAATGAAGTTTCACCAAAAACAGCATCTTCACCATATAGTTCTAGATCAGCATAGTTTTTGGTTCGTCTTAAATGAGATTCATATTCTAAATCTGATACTTCTCTTGTTTCAGTACCACCGTATCCATCAGGCATCTCTCTAAGTGTTGTACCAAACTCTGCAATGTGTTTTTCTTTTTCTGAGTCTGCCATATCCCCCCAATTATCAGAAGTCATATTACTGTTGGTAGCATATCTACTACCTAATGAAGAATACATTCTTTCAATTTCTTGTTTCTGATCCAGTAGTGCAGTAGGTAAGCCAGTATACTCTTCAGCATTTTGAGCTTGTATTACATCTCTTTTTTCTTTTAATAGATCTTTATATCCCAAACCATTTAGAAATTCTCTAGCATTTCCTGATAAGTTTCCATTATCTAAAATTGCTTTTAAGTCTGTTTCAGTAAATTCTCTAGTAGGATCATATATTCCTAAATCAAAAAGTTCTTTTTCTAATGCAGCTTTTTCAGATCTTAACTCAGGAGAACTTTGCTGATACTGGGCATAATCATTTAAATTAGTCCCTAATTCAGTTGTGTGGTCATATTCATCTCCTGTTAACTCTGGATTATATGTATTAAACATACCAGCGTTACTGAAATATTTTTTACCTAAAAATTGTCTAGAAGGATCATTACCAAAAGGATTTTTAGAATTCCAATTATGACCCATTTCATGATTTAAAGTCCAAGGTTTAGAGTAACCATTTCTGTCTCCAATTAACATAATGTTATTCTTTTGTCCTACTGGGGCATCTGCTCTTACAAATGATCCTGTTAAGGGATTCCATACAGTATTCGCTCCACTTATGTTAAAACCTTGTGTACCACCCTCTATCTGACCTAAATTCCCTGTTTGAAAATTACCTTGGGGATTAGTAAAAAAGGCTCTTGCAGTTTGCTGCTTTATTATTCCATTATCTAAATCTGCAAGTGATTGAGATTGGAATGCAATAGCTTGTTCCATAGTTATAGGATTACCTCTATCTGCTTGTTCAGCCATAACTCTATCTAACCACGCATTACTGCTAACCTTTGTTTTCTGAAAAGTTCTTGCTTCTGTTCCATCTACATCTGTAGTTGGTACATTCTTTTCTACAGTTGGTACCTCACTATTCTCTGCTTGATACTTTGGTAGTGAACCACCATCTTTAAAATCTTTAATAAGATTATTATACCAGTCTTCTAATTTTTCTTTATCATTTCCTATTGCCCTTTTTTCATCTATTAATTTATAATAATCTTTAGAAAACAGTCTTTCTAACTCACCGGGAAGTGCTATACCATCACCATCAGCAGTCAAATCTTTAAAAGATTTTGGTTTAAATCCACCTGTGTTAGTATTAACATGATTACCTAATTCATCTAATGTTGAAGTTTGATATACACCGCCTGTTTTTGAATAATCATTAGGATCAAAAAACATTTCATCAAATGTTTGGTCACTACCATATTGTTTTTCCCTATTTTGAAATCCTGCCCATTGACCTACTTGTGCCTTTGTAGTAACACCTGATTCTTTTGTTATTTCAGAACCCTCATCTGTTTGATAACAGGATCCCATATAACAAACAACATTATTATCTTCAGGTAAATAATCTTTTAGTACTTCCGCAAATGTGTCTGTTACTCCTGGGGTATTAAAATATCCTTCCCCACTCTTCTCTCTCATACGTGTACGTGATAATTCAGAAGGCATAATTTGACCTATCTTACCATTACCATGTTGCATTAGTATAATTTCCCCATTAGGATCCATACCTTCAATATATGAACCATACATTGCTGCAATTTCTTCACTACTTAATTTATTTTCCTTTTTAAGGTTGTGTATACCAGATTTAGTATCTCTAAGTTTAACATATTCAGCATAACCCTCTTGATCAGGCATTTCTCTTATTTGTTTATATCTTTCTTCTTCAGTTATTATCCCAGCATTATAATCATCCTCACCTTGTCTCCATTTTATCATCAGGGGATTTGCTTTAAATGCTTCATCTGCAGCTTTCATTTCAGCTACCCATTTAGCATTATGTGTTGTATTTGTTTGATGAGATGTCCACTTTCCTTCACCGTATTTTTCATTAAGATGTGGTGTCATTCTTTCTAGGTCACTGGTAAAAAATCCTTCTCTATCATCATTATCATATAAAATAACGGCTTTCTTATTTCCAGTATAAGTTTTATTAGTATTAGATGTATTTTCTTTAATCACTTCCGGCTGAACTGGATTTGGATAATACATACCATCTATCCATTCACCCTCACTATAAGATTCCCCTCTACTTTGATACTTTGGTAGTGAGCCTCCATGCTTCATGTTAGGTTTCCAAGAACCTTCTCCAAACTTTATAGCTGCTTCCTTGTCTGTTCCAAAGTCTATAACTTCACCTCTTCTTTTTGCTTCTTCATATACAGGTAGCCAATTTTTTTCTGCCTGTATAGACATATCTATCCAATTGCCATCAGGATCTTGAAACAAAGTAGGAAAAGAAAACCAATTTCCATTACCATCTGTTTCAGTTTTCATTATATGTGAAGACTCAGAACCATCAGAATTAATTCTAACACCTTGTCTTTTTGGAACTTCAAATCCTTTTTGAACTAATGGAACTTCTGTTACAGTAGAATTAGGATAAAATTGATGATGACCTGAATAAGGAGGTAAGTATCTACCATTAGCCGTTAAAGGAGTTCCTGTATTGGACATGTCTATTATTCCATTAGGTCCTGTCTTAATGTCTAAGCTATCCTCATTTCTAAGGGGAGAGTCATCTCTATAACCCATCATTGATATAAATTCTTCTCTAGTCATTATCTTTGTGATACATTAATTTTAGTGTTATTTAATCTTAATAACATTTTTCTATCTTCTGATACAGTTCTTCTTAAAATAACATTGTTGTAGTAATGTCTAAACTTCTTTCTTTGAAGAGCAGGTTTGTTATAGTTTAAGTTTGCTTGATTTAAATCTCTAATGTATCCATTTAATCTGGTAATGTATATTGGTTGCTCTACTCCTGTGAATTCACCTCTATCATTTGTAATGTCCCAGAATTGATTAAACCTATATTTTTGTTCTTCCTTACTATATAGTATTCTAATATCAACAGGATTATTAATGATAGGGTATGTAAGAATTAAAGGAACATTATTCTTAGGGGATAGATCTAACTTAAGTAATCCTGAAACTTGTTCAGTGTTACGTATTATAGCTTCATCAAAATTCCAATCTAAATCATGGAACCTATCTCTACCATCATTCTTATATACATATGATTCTAAGAAATATTCAACACTTCTTATAGTATTAACAACCTGACCTGTTGCTTGCAAAAGATCTACTTCCCAGGGATAATCTACTCCATAATAATTAGCAAATTTATCTGTTCTTATGTTATGTTTCCATAAACCACCAACTATATAGTTTGCTGGTACACAATCATCATATATCCACAAGCATGTTACAGGATCCATATCTACCCAACCAGGTGTTCCGGCATCTATCCAATTTTGTGTAGGAAAAGCAGGGCAAGTTCCTGTCTGCTGAAGGACTGCGTCTGGATTTGGAGGATTAATGCAATTACATATAACTTTCTTACATGTTGGTACAACCTGTGATGAACATGTTTGTCCTGGTATTAAGTTATAACCTACAGGACACTCACATTTTACACATATTGGAGGATCAGCTGGTGGAGGTAAACAAGGATTATTACTAGGTGTATCTGATACGAACCCGTTTCCAGTATCACATTCACAATCTGTTAAAGATACTAGTAAATCATAAGCAACATCATTCCAATTTCCTGCATTTACTTCAAATAAGTTTGGAGCTGAATTAACACCATTGTTACAAACTATTGGTTGAACAGGATTTGTACAATTAGTTATAATACATTGTGTATGATCCCAACCATTACCACCTCCACATCCTTGTAAAGGAGCAACAGTAGAAAAAACAACATATACATCAACTCCTGCAGCAAAATTATTATTTGCAGAAGCACACTGATTTGAAGCAGAATCTGTTATAACTATAGCAACTTTTCTAGGTGCACTACCTCCAGCTAATATACTGTTAGCTGCAGCTACTGCCTGATCATAATCTGTACCATTTTGTGTTCCTGGATAATTACCCTCTACAAGAGAACCTGCAACAGTAGCATAAGAACCATCTAATGGTTGTTGTGTAGCCCAAGTACTACCCCACAATGCATGACCCACTTGGACATTATTTGAACCTGCAGAACCACCAGTCATACCATCAGAAATACCAGTTAAAAATGCATTAGCAAAACTAAGTTGTGCTTGTAATACTGTATTTGGAAAAGCTGCAGCAGTACAAGGAGTTGCAGCAGGAAAATTTTGACAATTACCTTGTCCTGCAGCTCTACAAACACTACAAGAATCATCTATGACTATTGCAACATCTAACGCTTCACCAAATGTTTGAACAACCGCATTTTTTGTTTCAGTTGTTGCTAATACATTTGAAATATCTAAGAAACCTAAGTTTGTTTCTTCTATATGAAGACAACATTCTGTTCCATTCCAAGTGTATTGTGGAGGACATCCTGGTACAGTTGTAGTTGTTGTTTTTGTAGTCATAAAGTGATTTATGCTATGCATAGATAACTCTGGATGCCAATCATGGAATGAAATCCATGCATTTGCTTTAGCATCAAAACTTACAGTCCATGATATGTCTTCAAAATAATCTCTATTAGATAAATCAACTTGGAAGTCATTTCCTGATGCATCTCTATAGTAGAAGCCACTACAAGGATAGTATCCAATATTTTCTTTCCATTGCTCTTTGACTTTATAATCTCTCTTAGAGAAATATACAATATCATTATTTGGATCATATATTGATTGACACCCAGCTGCATTTAAAGGATTATCTATTGCATCAGGACAATCTTCAGCTTCTGGAAAATCAATAAGTATTTGAGATGGTAAATATCTATTAAACCACCACTTCATTCCTTGATTAGCAATATTAGTTAATCCTTTACTTGTATACTGAAATATTTTACCTTGTGCTTGTGATATATAAAACACACCAGCTGGAGTACTAATTGCACTTCTAGCACTTTCACAAGATCCAAACTCATGAGAAATATCTGAATTTACAACATTCATGGGAGGTTTAGCAAACAAGCCACCATCACCAATTGTAAATTTAGCATTTGTTTGAGTCTGTATAGTATCTACACCCATAAATTTCTTAGGAGAAACGTATGGAAAAAGTATTAAGGCTCCTGTTTCAGATACAGGTAATATGGTGTTTACTTTAGATTTAAAGTCTGTATAGTTTTTTGGAAGATATACTCTCCAAAAATCTTTCTTAGCTTCTAAGCTAGATTGTAATGAATATATTAATCTTTTTGGATAATTAGTCCAACAAGTTTCAGCCGTTACAGGATCATAATAGGTAGGTTGTATTACTCCAAAAGATGCGCTAATACCTGCCTCAAAGTATTTTTTACTTAATGCTTTATCATATTTATAGAAGTTACCATCATTAATAATATCAGCATGAAATAAATCATCTACATCTGTGTATTCATACTTATCATAAAATCTTTTATTCTTGGTATCTTCCCAATCCCTAAATGCAAGATTTATTTCTGACTCAACAAAGAAATCATTTATACCACTGTTGTGTGTATACATGTACCCATTTTGTACAGTAAATAAACCACCTGGATCACTAAGTTGTGGGGCTCCTGGTAGCAGAAATTGTATTCCACTAGGACAAGCTAATGGATCTCTATCAAGATGAAACATATCATTAGGTAGTGAACCAGAAAAGTCAAAAGTAAAACTAGCTAATGGTTTCACCATCTCATCCATTCTATATTGAGCCGTATTCATCCAAAATCTAGGGAAAGGTACATTAGCATATAATCTATAGTCAAAAGGAGTTCCATTATCTTCACCCTTTTGAAAATTCCACCAGAAAGGCATTATAACTTTTTCAGTATATCTATTAACATAGTTATCTCCTGCAAATAAAGGACCAGTTACAAACCTATCTCCAACTGTAATTGGCACTAAATCACCATTAGCATCTACTGCTTGTTGTGGTTCAAAATGAAATACACAACCTCTTGCGGGAAATTGCTTTATGTTTTGTAATTGACCGTATTGATTGTCATTATCAACTTTAAGTCCAACATAATTAGCAGATATTGGTGTCAACACTTCTCCTGAAGGATTGTACCAGTTTACCACATCTCCATTTGCAGACGGCATACCTTGTCCTATTATAAATTTAGAAGTATCAGGAGTCAGAGGGTTTGGTAAAGGTGTGTTTGTTTGTAATGCAACTGTTCTTGGTCTCTTAAAGTTATTTATCTTTACACCTCCACTAAGGTTTTGAACTGTATTCTTAATATATCTTCCGCTGGTAAGAGCTGTTCTAAACTGCGTACCAACATTTACAGGAGTAGAATTAAGGTATAAACCATGTGCGTTATATTTCCATGCGTAATCTTGAAATGAGAACATATTATAAAAGGCATCAATCATTTCTTGTCCACCCTGAGACATATAATTTAAGAATGTCAAAATACCTGTTATTAATGCAATAGGTGTTGGTACACTCATATATTTGGATCCTTCATATTCATACGTTTGACCAGCACCAATAAAACCAGTCAGTCCTGATGCATTAGCTACTCCCATTGCGGTTGCTTCTGTTCCATAATATGTAAGTGTTGTAGCTAAAGATGAAGCTCTTGTACCTCCAAACACTGCAGCAGCATCATCAAATGTATTTTTAACTCCTAGGGCAGTATCAAGAGATACGTTAAGCCCACTTGCAAGACCGGCTGAGATAGCTGCGCCAGGTACCATAACAGCAGTTGATGCTGGTGCTTTTCCTTTAGCAATTAATGGTGTTAGTGGTGGTGGGATTGGAGTTACTGCACCCACACCATAAGGAGCTGCATAGGTAAGTGTAGTAGGATAATAATCTGGTTCTTTACCTATGGAATATGATTTTGGAGTAACAAAATTTTCATTTCTTTTACCTCTCATCTCCATCATAGCGTATCCTGTACCAACTACTGCAGCAACTACTGCTGTTACATTACGTAAAAGTTTATGTTTAGGATGGTCTTCTGATGGTTTAAAATGTCCTAACTGAGTACCACTTATTGATTTATACATCTTAGCTTCAGATGCATTTAGATATACTTTATCAAAAGATGTTTCAGGGGAGTGAAATGTAAATAAATCAGATGTACCTCCTGAAGTACTACCATTCACACCACTATAACTATTCCACCCTGGAGAACCACCAGATGCTTGTGTAGGTGGGCAACCATCTAACCAGTTTTCACCGGGTGATGGTATTGGGGGATTTCCTTGAGCTGCAGGCATGATATAAGGATCCATACCTAAATCATTAAATGGATAATTTGGCATAAAACTTCTTGAACCAGGTGTACCTTCAACTCCATTCCCATCTACAGGAACATATTCCATCATGTTTCTTATAATACCTTTTGCTATAATAGATTTATTTCCTTCTCTTCCTCCTGTAAGAATTTCATATCCAACTATATTAGTTATAACAACACCGTTATTATCAATTGGGGCAGCAATATTTGAAAATTGTGCACCCAATAAATATATCAAATCACCTCCTGAATTTAAAGCACATGTTGCATGTGTTGTCTCATCAGGCATCTTATGGTGTCTAATAGGCATTCCACATAGTCCTGCCCACCTTGATGGATTCATTGGATATTGTTCTGTAGATTGCCAATAACCCATGGGACCTCTACTTACTATTCTACCTCCATCATCTGTTGGTATATTTAAACCGATTGCACTAGTACTTGCAGTATTTAAAACTTTAAAGACAGGATCAAAACCTGTTATATTATTTGTTCCTGAAAATATGATTGGTGTTACGCCATCTACTGGATTAACTTCAGCTGGGCTTCCAGGTCTACCTGGTATATGATATGATGATGATCTTTCTCCTGTATTGTATATAAATCTAATAAAGAATGCATACTGCTCATCTCTTAGGAATGTTGGCTTACTTCCACCATTAGTATAATAATCTGCTGGGTATTCTGCTGATACCCATTCTGTAGTGATGTTGTTTGCTAATGGTTGATAGTTAAAATCAAATTGTTCTGTTGGCTGTGATCTAATTAAATAATCATTAACAACAAACATCCCTTTTGACTTCTCATACGCAGGAGTTTGTAATGGTAAATATTCTATAGGAAAATCTTTAAGAGAAGGATTTATACTATCAATATTTATGTTTGTTTGTTCAGTACTATATAAACCTAAGTCTTTTGCAATTGGTGATCCTTGAAATTTATATACAAGAACTAATCTGTAAAATTCAAATTCATTTCTGTCTAATCCACTAATTACTATATCTAATGAACACTGTGTATCTTCATGTGTCCATAATGGTTGAATATTAGATATACCTATATAATCACCAACAGTTTGTTCATTTACTGTATATGCTAAGTATATCTGATAACTACCATTTCTTAAAGATCCTCCTTCAGGTGCTTTACTTAATTTTATACAAGGTGTATCAGTAAATGGTGCTAATCTAATTTGCTCACAGTTTAACCTTAAAGGGGTATCATTACAATATACTATGCAAGGATCATTTGGAAGAGAGCAAATAGATTGCTCATAAGGTATGTTGGTTAAATTAAGAGTTCTAGATGGATTTACACCATCATCCCAATATACTTGCCAGGTGCAATCAAAATTTTCTTTGGAGACACCTATAATTAAATTTTCTGTATTAAAAGATAAACATCTATCATTTACTAAACTTTGATATTCACAACTGCTGTCATCAAACGTACCAATTTCTGATTCAGTAGTGTTAGTTGAAAATAAAACCCATTTGTCTGCATAAAGATGTATGGTTCCTATAACTGGATAAGGTATTTCTGCACAAGATAAATTTGCAGGTTCATTACCAATTACTCCTGTATCACCATCAATTGAATTATTAATAGCATTGATTGCATGAGACCAATTTTTATTTCCTAAATAAGAAGCATCAGTATCCTTGATCATCCCACTAGGAGTAAGGTTTGTGCTTATATTAGATGTTGTTTGCCCTTTAGGTCCTGCAGCTTGAGCTTTTTTATTAGTCTTCTTTGCCATTATAAATTATCCATTTGTTGGTGTACTTTTAAACATGTTATAATAGTTATTATATTGAGCTCTTCTATTCATTTTCCATATTTTTTTATACTCAGCAAAATTAGGAGTGTTTACAAAAGATAGAGCATTGTTTCTTGAGGCTTTTAATTTACTCTGGACAAGTTGTAGTTGATTAACTACTTGTTCACCAGCAAAAATCATATTTTCTAATATTCTTTCTTTTATTGCATACTCATAATATTCGTTACAATATGGATGATCAAGAACAATTAAGTTACCTCCTTCATCTTCCATGGTACCTTGATAACTCATATAAACTTTACCTGATGTAAAATTAGTTAATAAAAAACCATCTTTTATTTCAGCTACATCTGCAGATTGCATTCTGACATTAGGACATTCACAATCAACTCCTACACCATCTTTAATACTTAATGGCATAGTATATTGATATTCTCTAAAACTTGCAGCACCTACCTTTTGTATAACCATAAATGGTTTATCTGGACAACTTTGTACAACACATACATCAGTACATCCAGGATCTTCACATGGACCAGTATCTGTTGGAGAAGGTACATACTTTGGTTGAGTTGTATCAATGTGGGTTCCGCTAGGAACTGTAGAATTTATTAAGTATGTTCCACATACAGCTGCAAAGTTTAATACATTAAAATCAGTTGGTAGTTGAGCCTTGCTATTTTCAACTTCTATAACCGCATGTCTTGTTCTTTGAATCCTAAGACCTAAATCATAGTTTACCTTAATAGCAACTTTAATAAGCTGTTGAGGTTCAATCATTCCTTCTAAAGCATATGTTCTAAAGTCAACAGTAACATCTTCTAATAGTTGATCAAACGTTCTATATTTTTGTGATACGCTCATTATCTATTTATGTTTTGTTTGTTATCAGCATCTTCTGCTGGAATTTTCATTGTATTCATTAATACATTTATTATCTGTGCTTCTATTTCAGAAAATAAAAAATCAGGAACATACATTGTTTGTAAATATCTTGGGATACAATCATCATCATCTTCACATGTCCATGATGATGTATCTGCTTCAAATACACCTTCTAGTTTTATAGCATCCCATTCAACATTAGGTAAGTATATGTGACCGTCAATAAACCAATAATACTTTGTTTTATTATATTTAAAGGTTGTTGTCTTTGTCATTGATACATATGATCCTGGAGATGTTGGTTGTACTTCAACAGAACCATCAAGTGAACTTATAGTTCTAATCAAAGGCCCCCAATAACCCTCCATAAATGTAGGTAATTTACTAACACTTTTTTTTATGGTACATCCACTTTGAATACCAACACAGTTTGCTTCTATTAAATCTACTTCTTCTAATTCAATAAACGGTAATGTTTGCCATACACTGTTAAACTTCATCAACTTATTAGAATGATCTTGCCTTCTCATATAAAGTTGGGCATATTTAAGAATAAGACTATAAATAAATCTATCAGTTACAAAAGCATCTTGAACCTCAGCCTTAAGTTGACCTCTTAATCTTGATATTGTTTCGCCTATAGTTGTCATATTACTTCTTTTTATTTTTATACATATCTGCAACTCTCATCTTACCCTTCATTGTTACATACTTCTTCCAATTCTTAGGATACATTTTAGCAACAGTTCTTTTAAATTGTCTTATTGCAATAAATTGCCATAACTCTCTAGTTTTAAAACGGTACTTAGGTGAGTAGTTTGTGTAAAATATTTTACCTACATTACCATCAGTATTCCAATTTTTGTTTTGAATAACTTTACCATACTTCTTAGATAAAGCATAATCCATATTAACTTTCTTTGCAGCAGGACACGTCCCTATAAACAAATAACCTAAAGAATCAGGTAGCTCAACACCATTTCTGTTTCCTATAACATTTTCCCAGATCTTACCATTAAAAGATTTTATAACGTTTTTAAGTTTTGTATCATCAACACTTGAATATGAAGGATGTTTATCCTTAAATTTCATTAGTGTATTTTTATTTAATAAACTTAAAACCTTTTCTCTATGTCTAGGTTTGTTTAAATCTGGTTCTTTAAAGTTATTAATCATATTGCTTACATTATAATTTACAAAAAATTAGGCAGTTATAAAAGTTTATTCGGGTGAATATGTCAATTCACATATTTCTCCTTTAGTTGGACTATGTAAAGATAATACACCAGATCTCCTAGAACCTATGAATTTGTTATGATAATGATAATAATCTGTACGTGAAAGACTTGGTAATATCTTTAACATAAAGCCAGTATTTTCATGTTCTGTTATATATTCTATTTTTTTCTTATGGTGATAATGACCCGTATATAATGTTCTATACAGAGTTTTACCCCATTGTCTAGGATATTCCATAGAGTAAACTAATAATGAATTTTTTGTATTAACATCACCATGTTCAAATGCAAAAAAGTTATCTTCATATACAAATACTTTTCTTTCTAAGTAAACTGTATCCCATACTATTTCTGGATTATCAAAACATTTAGATAAAGCATGAGCTAAGTGAAATGAAGATAATCTATCATGATTCCCAGGTATATAAATTACTTGAAGTTCATCACAAAATTGTTTAATGTAGTTAATACTCCACTGCAGTGCATCAAATGCCTGTGTATAAGCCTCTGTAGCTGTCATACAGTTGTCTAAAGGTGTCCCAGCAGTAGTAGCTCCATTCCATGTATCCATGTTGATTACATCACCTCCTACTACGTAATATACTTTTTCAAGATGGTGTGAATTTGATGCTCTCTCAATTAGATCCTTAATTGTACTTTCAAAACATACATCTATAGTCTCGTTACCTTCTTTACCAAAGTGTATATCTTGTAATGATAAAACCCCAGCTGTTTTAATTTTACCTAATGTTTCTACTCTTTTTACTTCTTTATATTTTTTGGGTTTAAATCCTTTCAATAACTCTGCTACATTGTCAACTTCATTGTCTTTTAGTTTAGTTACCATTGCAGATACTCTCCAATGATCTCCCATTTGTTTATTCCAATAACTAGATAACTTCCATTGTGTAGTGTCAATATTTAACATCTTAATTATTTCTTCAGGAGTTTTAGGTTCAGTTGAAGAAATTACTTCCATCTTTGCTTCTCCTTTCTCAATATTGTATTCATATGAGTTAGAAGAGTTTTCCATTAATTCTTGTCCTTTAACTATGTCTTTTAGTCTATCATAGTCTTCTATTGTCAAATCTAGTTTTTCTGCACAATAATCAGAGGTTTTTTTCCATTTGAATGATGCTTTAATTTTGCTGAATAATGATTCCATTTTAGTTTTTAATGATTAATATGATGCAAATGTATGTAAAAAAAAGTTAAGAAAAAAGAAAGAGGCCCAGTGTTAACCCTGAGCCTCATACAATTAAGTTTAGGAAAACCAATAAACCTTCACTTTCTTGTTTTCTTATGGTATTAATGTTGTTCCATATACTTCAACAGATTCACATAATCCATTTACTACTCTAAACATATAATCTGTAGCAGGTGTTAATAATGTTATCTCATGTGAAACTGTTCCAGCAGGTACACCTGTTGCTGCAGTAGCCCATCCTCCTGATGCAACTGTTTTATATTGTACATCTACTGTAGCTCCAGCAGGTAATCCTGACCAAACAACTGTTACTGAATTTGATGTAATGCTTGCTATGTATATAAGTGATGGTGCTGATCCTACACAAGCTGGATCTTTTATAAACAATGCTATGTTTTGTAATATCTCATTTAGTCTCGTCCCTGTTTCAATCATAAAGGTGTTTGATCCTACTTCAACACTAAATGTTTCATCACAATATGAAACACATTCTGCACATTGAATATCTTCACATTGTTCTGAAGTTGATGCTCTACAATTACTATATACACATGGTGTGCTTAGTGAGTGATC